>Ga0210059_1010592_pt1 | contig 14205 bp, 9 predicted proteins | sample Ectturendosymbi2_FD_188042 | JGI IMG/M metagenome (GOLD analysis project Ga0210059, IMG submission 188042) | Ecteinascidia turbinata endosymbiont from Florida, USA - Sample 2 (SPAdes) (version 2) | ecosystem: Host-associated > Tunicates > Ascidians > Unclassified | place: Key West, Florida... | reverse complement strand
AGTAGTGGGTCGATAGTTAGACCTTTATAAATTTCACAGATGCGTACCTTATCGCTTGCGGCGTTACACAACAAACTTTTCGTAAAATCCCATCTCTTCCGCTTGTAACTGCGATAAAAGTATTTTTCGCATATTACCCAAAACCCATGACCAGGCCCGCAAGCAGGTGGGGAGCCAGGCAATTCCCCCTCGAAATTTTCAAAAATATTTTGAAAGCGTCAGTAAGTTTTGTAGTTGTTAGCTACAACAACAAGTTGCAATCATTTTGCCTCACCCCGTTGCTGCCCTGCTCATGACCATACTGTAGGTGATAATCTTAACACAGACCTGTGTGACAACTAAGAACGTTGCTGTGTTTATAAGCTCCCGTTTTGTAACGTAATGCTCAAGCGTACGCATGACGGTGTTTGCTATTCCTATCCAGGTGTCAATCTCTTTGTTCTGTTTTCCGTCACTTGTGAATGACACCTCAAGGTGCTTGAGCTTCATCTGTGCTGTTGCGTTCCTTTATCCAGTACATGGAGAATGCACTCGCTTGGATTTGTGAAGAGACATAAAATCTCGTTCTTTTTGTGGAATATTTCATACCAATTTCATTGAAGGCAGCTATAAACCGAAGCTAATATTGGAGGTCCTGTTATAAGGAAGCAATTTAGCACCACCAAATCACCTTGAAAAACAAACGGTTTATCCTGCAGCTCACCGCAGTAAAACACTCGTGGAAATACTGTCTATTCAATTCTAGTAGACCAGTTTTTTTCCTTTTGCTCTCGTTTACGCGGCTGTATCAGCGCACACCCAGGGTTGCCACATCAAAAAATGAAACGGTAAACTAGTGATGCATCAAAAAATCAGCTGAACCAAGCAAGATGGTGTTGCAACCTCTCCGGTGGTGTTGCGTTGATTGTGTGATTCACCACGAACGGGATGTGGGTGAAGAACAACACCATATATATATGTGGCGCGAACAAGCAATAATAGAGTGATCATGGCATGTGAACTCTATTGTTGCTTGCTGCCACAGTGCGAAGTTTTGCGCATATGCCGCTCGGGATTTCCGATCGCAACAATAGTTTTGAAATTTGGCTTAGAAATTCAATTAGGCATCCATAATTATCTTTCAATCGTTTTTTGTGATTTTCCTTTGACCGCACAATCTGGAAAAAGTCACGTCACTATCAATTTAATTGCGTGTGCGCCGCACATCTAGAGTGTAGGCCCTGGCATTGAAGAATGGGAGAATTACTGGCATTTGAATATGTAAAAACTAATGTTGACAAAAAAGACAAGTTTTGACAAAATAAATCCATCCAGCATGTGTTGGTAGCATTACAATACGAAAAATCATCGAGTGACAGCATTTTCATTTTTGTAATTTCACTCTTTGGATGCCCCCCTGCCTTGGATGCCCGGGGCCGGCGCCCCTTCCCCCCTCTGCACGCCACTGTCCATGGGGCACAAGCACGCACTGTCCGTACAAAGCACATTGATAAAAAACAGACACAGAACGTTTTATAATTGGTGGGTAGAACCACAGGAGTACAGGCACTTTCTTAACACAATTGTTCACTAACCCGTAACACCTGGTACAACACTCTAGAGTAGGACACGAAAACCGCATGGTATAAAGTAGAGTCCAACCCTGGCCAAGCCAGGTGAAGTACGAATGCGTTGCGGCCTGCACACATCCTCAAACTAACGATGTAACGTCCCAGCACTCAGGCACAAAGTAAAAGCACTCAGTCACAAAGTTGTAGTGTTCAAAGAATAAGAACGAATTTAAACAATCTGACTGCATCAAAGCGCGCAACTACAGGTTGTTAGACTTTTGCATCGTTCAAGAAACAGGTACACACTTTTTTGAAATAAGGCCTCAAAGGTAGGAATGTTACATTGAACCCGATGACTACTGTAACATATAGAAAAATAATTTATCGCCTGCCCTGTATTCCATGACTTATTCAAAGCATTTGACACTCCGAATCATATAATTCTTCTGTGGAAGATGGATTATTTCCATGGAATTAAGAGTTTAAATGCAGGCTTGTCTCGAAACTATTTACACGAAAGTCAGCAGCATGTACTGTAGATAATCTACTAGTGTGGTTACTGGTTACCCAGAGCATCCCTCAGGGTTTGTGACTGGCTCTTTTGCTCTTTGCCTTGTAAGTAGAGTTAGTTCGGATATCAATAATTTTTACTATCCGGATAACGGATTTATCCGGATATTTGTATTTTAGCTAACCGGTTAACCGGATAATAACCACTAATTGTTAGATGCTTGATTAACAAGATTTTATTAATAAATTGATTGCAAACTGGGGTGGGAACGGCTTTCCCACAACTTTTTTGGTATGGAAACGCCTTCCCACACCTTTTGGCACTAGATTGCATTAACACATGGCTACGATCTCACAGATGTGCTATCGACACGCAGATTTACACTGCTAGTCAAAAGTCTACAGTGAAACAAGAAAATCCTGTCGCCCGATCGCCCCAATCACCCTCTCTGGATCCGCCCCTGTTTCAAAGGGGCCCAAAGTAACTGTAATGCATACAGGGGCGGATCCAGGAGGGGCAATCGCCCCCCTCAAACCTACGAATGTAACTTTAATCACCATGATTTCGTACAATTCGGAAAATAGCATTCGCGACGTAAGGCAAATTTGTCGTATATTGTTTTTTCACAGCAGTGTTGATAAGTATATTCATCTCTCTTACAGTAGTGAAACCGTGCTGAGACTTGACTACCAAATATTACCGAAATCGCCCCCCTAACCTTACTGGCTGGATCCGCCCCTGAATGCATAAGAACTTTTCTTTCAAAGGGCCCTCCAACTTCACTTATTTCTAGTGCTTCATATTTCAATTTCGGGGGTCGAAGCTTTCTTTGGGGGCTAAGTGGTGACGGGACTGAATTTTGCGCCGTGGGTCCCCCAATTGTGGGTGTGAAGTGCGGCTGATACGGCTTTGCCCTTTCTGCTTCCACAGAAGCGGGCTGCACAGTGAGCTTCATAGTGAATTTGAAAGATTTGCAGGGCATTGAAAAGTGAAAAACTCATTAGTAACGTTACTTTTGTATCCAGATAACCGACAAGACAGAAATATATCCGGATATCCGAAGGCAAAAAACTCTCGGTTATCCGGTTAAAACCCTACTTGTAACTTAGTAGCTTGCCAACGACAACTGGCTTATACACTACTAATTTTGGCTTGATTACAGAAAAACTTGGCGTGCGTACTTTAATCCTCCCGGGCCCCAGTACCTCTCGGACCAGGGTGCAATGTACCTCTTGTACCCCTCGCTCGTGGGCTCTGGGTAGAGGTCAGCCATGCCATGAATTCCCCAGCATTTGCAGTGTACACAATGCTTGATTAATCATGAGCAGTTGGTAAAACATACTGCTTGGTTCAGGTTCGACTAAAAGTTGAAGTAGAATACTTTTTTTAAGCAGTTTCGTTGATTTGCACTGACGCATTTCTTTGGCTTACACACCAAAAGCTTGATTAACCTAAAAATTGTTAGTGCTACGTTCGGAATGAGCGGGAATAGTTTTTCACCTATAATGAGGAAAATTCTCCTGCGAAACACCTCGAATGGGGCTGGAAAAAAGGGGACGCCCGAGGCAAGCGCCTCGCTCCCCTTAAACACACCACTGAGTGGTACGTCCTGTAATCTAAACCTTACTGGTTAACTAGGCTACTAACGCTAATAATGCTGGCGTTTCGGCAGAGTTTCCTAATCTGACTACACTTGATGACTGAAACATAATTCAGTGAAGGCTTCGACATAAACCTTCTCGGGTAAAAGCGGTGCAGCCAGGAAAAATCAAGAAATGAAAAGAACAAAAGTGATACCCTTGAAATTTTGCAGTAAGCTTGATAAAGTATGACCTGGAGGGCATGCTTTGCTGGTCCTGACTGGAGACCATCGAGAGACTTGTGAGCACCCGAGGCAAGATCCTTTCCAGAGCCCACCCCACCTAGTACAAAGATCCTTACACTACTCATCACATACATCACGGAAATACGAAACACGTTCTGTACATTAGAAAAGTTTTGTACATGAATAAAATAACATTTAAGAACCTCTGGTTCATAGACTAAGGAAGAGAACCATAGTTATTCCTTGAAACATCAGCAGTATCGTTACCGTACCAATTAAGCAAAATATGTTAACTCATGAACGAAGAGATGAGCTAGCTTGTTCTGTCAAGTGGTTTGGCTATCGCACGTTCAAACGTGGGGCTGCTCTTGTACACGTAACTTTTTTTACCATCCAAATTAAACGTGGTTCAGTTAAAAAAAATTGTCTTTCGTAGTTGCAATATACCATGTGATTTTTTTGCAAGATTTGCTATTTGATCAGCCAATACAATATATATCTTATGTAACGTTATTCTGTGAATGTTTTCATATTCTTTATAACAAAAATAAATGAGTGTGAAAATATGTTATGGTCATTATGGATGGTGGATAATTTATAATTCTATTTGCTGAAACGTTTAAAGCAAAAACAAACCTACATTTTCTCTTTTTTAAATATTCATTTATTTCGTAGTTTCTTTTTTGACAAAACTGTGCCTATATCCAATATTTAAATTAATTAAAAGGGCGCACATTAAAACTTTTTCATGGGCGCCATTTTGCGTAGATGCGCCACTGCAGTAGCCTCCGGTTAATACATCGACCTCGGGCCAGTCAATTTTGGATGTAATAAGTCGTGGTTGTAATAACCGATTTTCTTAAAACTACAACTAAACAGCCCCAAAGGGATAAAAATGATGCAGTTGAGTTTTGTAGTGTATTTATTCAGCACTGAAAAAGTTGCGCAAAGTGGTTTGCTTAGGCGGAAAGTTTTTTTGTGAAATGACCATCTACATCTGCCTTCAGAGCATTAAGCATGTCCATCCAAAGCACACTCAATAGGTCATAACTTGTTCACAGTAAAAACAGTTTGCCTGCATTAGGAATCACAAATGGATGGATTAAGCAGTGGCTATTTTTTAAAGAGTTTTTATAATGGGAAATGATTGAGAAGGTTCCGTTCCAGGCGATTCGGATGCAATTAGCGGTTGGTTGTTATAACCGAGGATGTATTAACCGGAGTCTACTGTAACACTAAATCATAACTCAAAGCACAACACTGCTCAAAATAACGGGCCATTATACAAGACTAGCCTAACTGTGAAGAAATGAATGTAAACTTCTCATGTAGTCAAAACAATTTCTACTTAGATAAATAAACCCCCGGCACATACAAAACATTTTTGAATAAGATAAATTTCAAAGACTATATTTCTAGCTCCCTCTGGTACATATGAGATAAATAATATTATTAGGCAATTAAACATGAAACTTAACCGACTGAATTAGCTGCAACAACACTATATGATAATTATATCAACAATACAGACAAACATCACATTACCTGCTCACCTTTTAGACCTGAGCAAGGCATTTGATTGTTGTGGGGAATTCCTCCCCAAATTGTTTTGTGGTTACTTAAAGTAATAGACAACAATGCACCAAAACAGGTGAATCAAAATCTTCTTACATGTCTGTGTCATGCGGTGTTCCACAAGGTTCTGTGCTTGGATCATTGTTTTTTCTTACATAAATGATATTACTCAAGAATCTTCATTTACTTCTACATTGTTTGATAATGATACTAATTTTCATATGTCTGCATCCAATAATAAAACTTTACAAAGTAAAGTTAAACGAACTTCAAAACACTCACTACTGGATTAGGGCAAACAAGCTGTCCATTTCTTATGTTGCAGCCACAGTGCTGCGTCGCCCTGAGCCACCTGAATGGAGAGCCGAATCCATGACCCCCGGCGCAACAGCGATAGAGTAGTTTCCTCACTAGACTAGGCAGACTCTGCTACTGCTGCTACGAATTCACCGTTATATGTGGCGAATCACCACGCCACATTTACAACAAAATTAATATGAATTAATATCAATATACTGTATAGTAAGCAAACCTAAACATGATATTTGCCACATTGAATATCTCTATTAACAACCATAAAATTAGTGAAAAAATTACAAAAAATACTTCGGCATCATACTTGACAAAAAGCTTTGTTGGAAGCCATATATTGCTAACAAATTAACTACACAACTCTCCAAATCATGTGGAGTATTATCCAAATTAAAACATTATACCATAAAACCTGTATCAAAAGCTGAGTATAATGCATTGATACACCTTTATCTAAAAATTGCGCTGCCTTGAGCTGGGTCAGGGCTTCAAAAATTGCTATTCAACCTCTTGTGAATTTACGAAACAAATCTGTGAAATTTTTGAAAACATGCAACAAAAAAAACACTTTGGATGAAATTTATATACAAAATCACATACTAACAATCAGCAAACTATTTAAAATGTCTGCTGGTAAGGTTATGCAGTCTTATGAAAGCAATCTACTCCCATCACATTTTAACCAGTATTTAAAATCTATTGAGACAGTTCATAATTACCCACCAGATTTGCAACTTCAAAAATTTTTTTCGTACCCATGTAACGGCAATGCTTCCTCAAATTCATTGGACCCAAGATATGGTCAGAAACACTTGGCCATATCAAGTTTTAATCTCCCTTTGACTTCAAACAGTTGTACCAAAACTACCAAGTCACTCAGCTCGATTGTGCTAAGTAACAAGTGGAATTCGTTTAACTCATCTTGTGTTGTTCATTCTTTATGCTTTCGTGCCATGTGATTTTTCCAATATGTTTTTCTATGTATTTTATACTTAACGGCTGCCCTGTAAATTTTCCCTTTCTATTGTGGGTTAGACTTCTTTATCTGCCTGCTATCTGATATTTACCACTTGCATTCTCAAATAAGCGTACATTAATTTCAGTGTTTTGTTCTCTCATAGGCATGCACTCATTTGTAAGTATAATTTGTGTTCTCGCTTTTATAACCTTGTCTTTTATTTTCACATGACTAATGATAGTACTGAAAGTTGTATTGCAGGATTGGTAAACTAGACAACTTCATGGCAGGCCCGCAACCAGCTTGGGACACCAGGTGGGTCGAAGAGTTTTCTTAGAAGGGCCCAATTTTTTAAACTATGTTCAACACATTTTAAAACTGTGTTCAACACATTTTAATTCAACACATTTTAACAATTATTAGTGACAAAGGAACTAATAATTGTTGCTTGTGTAGAGCTTTCTACTTAAAAACGCTATAGCTTCTGCATTATATTCTACGCAATGCTGTATGATCTATTGACTTCATGAACCACTATTTCGTCAAAAAAAAAACAACAAAAAAGCAATACACTACTGCATTGTATGTACTACATATTTGAGACGCAAAGGTTTAGCAGAAGATCTTATCGGTTAGCTACTCAGCCAGCCCTATTGCTGACATAAATCAACACTAACTTGAAGACGTTTCATGTGAAGAGGAAAACGAAGTGAACCAAATACAATAATTTGAAAATCAGACAGAAGTTCGTAACAAAACACAACGCCAAAGAAATATAAAAGACAGAGAGTGAAAAGCATGCCTATGTACAGGGAGGGTAGGGTGTGTACAAGAGATGAGCGGACTGTCAAATTTTGCAACCCAGAATCCCGATTTTTTAAAACCCAGCCCAAGTCCAACAACAGTCCAAAATTGTTTTCAAATGTAAAGTCCAAGTCCAAATGAAGTCCAAATGATTTGAAAAATGCAGCCTTTTCACAAAAAAATGCTGCATCTCTTTTCCATTTACTCAGTCTAAATGCGGTCCGGTTCCTAAATTTTGAAGAGATTTACAGTCCGAAGTGCAACAAAATTTGCTATAGTCCGGATCCAGTCCAATCCAAATCCAGCCCAAAGCTCATGGTGTGCATTTGAAAGGGAGAAGGGTACTACAGAAAGAATAGGCACTATAAACAAAATTGCAGAAACATGAAACATACATACGAATTCAGAATCAACTTGAATTTTGACAAGAGAACAAGACATTATTGCATTTCTTTCCAAATGAAAAAGCTAAAAGGTACTTCAAATTTTCAGAGATTTCTACTAGGTGTCTTAGACAGATCACACCTGTGAACTTGAATAAAATATGTCTCATGATGTGTGAGTTATAATTAAGATAAGATGCTACCTAAATGATAACACACTAGACTCATTTTACAGTGAGTAATTGGTGTTTAGGGTGAAGTTGGAAAAACTGTTTTGAATCTATTAAAAGTCTTGCACAACTAAATAATGAGAGCAACAAAACATAGCGCCTACAGAATACGTGTTTGTCCATTTTTGAAAAGTTAAACCTTATCTCGGTTAGTCACTGACTCCTTTTAAAGCTAAGTCCACTTCAGTGAAACATAAGGTGCTACTCAACGTGGGTACTTCTGGCCGCTGTAGCCAAAACCAAACAGGATAAACATCTTTATTGTAACATTCAGGCCCCCAGATATGAGACACCATTGATTTCCCTCTTTCCTGTATTCCTGACCAAGTTCTCTATGTGATCGGGGTGCTAAAAGAAACTGATCTGACAGTCTTCGTATTCGTCTGTCGTCTTATATACAAGGATCAAGGATACTCTGAAGACGTCGTTCAACTTGTTGATGAATTGCTGCATATGCACATGCATGCGCGAAGAAATCATCTGCCTGCAGAAACGGGCGCCCTTAGCCATGCAGACCTGCATGAAATAATATTCAGAGAAAATTCACATGGCCTTTCCAATTGTTGAAACAGTCCTAAGGCTATTCCTCACCCTCATGGTCACAATCTCCTCTGTTGAAGGATCTTTTTCAAAGCTGAAAAGGAACATGAGTGATCTGAGGTCCACGATATCACAAAAGAAATTGTAAGCGTAATATTCCGTACATCGAGAGGAGACTGACAAGCTTCGACAAATGAATTTTACTGAAGTAATGCATAGTTTGTGTTCTATGAAGGCAAGAAAAGTGAATCTAGGATAATTTGGTACTTTTTAAATTTGAGTTTGTACTGCCATGGCAGGTCTTGAATTATGACAGAACTATGTGGACATATGTCTGATGAATTGTTTTATTGCTTTATGTAACTGTAGATTGTAGAAGTTCTGTTTTTGACCAAGTGTTGCTAGCCGATCATTTTGTCTAATTGGTTTCGGATACCCCTAGAGCAGGGGTGAACAATTAATTTGGCCCGGGACCATTGTGAGAAGGCCGCATTCAGCGGAGGGTCGCATCATCTAATGGAAATAGAAGCAAGCATTGGTTAAGTTACTCAGTTGGAGGAAATTTCAGATTTGAACGTATTTCCTGAATGCTTCTGCGGGCCACTGAAAACTCTGTGGTGGGCCACATTTGGCCCGCGAGCCGCTATTTGCCCACCCCTGCCCTAGAGGGTAGAATCTTAGTGTGTGGGTGTGTTAGTAATTTGCATTACTTATGCTTTACACACTCTGTCATCAGCACTGTTTTTTCTACCAGTTTCCAGCTGAACTGATTGCATTTTAAGGGAACTGTCTATGGAAAGAGATCTTTTCTCAGCAAAGAATCAGACACATTAAGATCTTACAGAGTATATATTTCGCCTACGATGTAGGCATCATGAGCTCTTAAGAGTGTTTTATCCTGTGAAAGCCAATAGGTTGTCATTACATTTCGTTTTTCGTTCATTACCCATGTTTTACCCATGTTGTTGGAAGCACCAGGCGTTGATTTTTTAGCAACTGAAGTGATTGCAGTTTAATAGTGACCTATCCTGTGAAAGCTATTGTACTTTTGTATTACATTTTGTGTTGTTCGATACATTTGCCAATAAATGCGCAAAATCAAAAACAAGAAGCATTTTTAGCAGGTCGGTGGGGTCTGAGTGCAAAATCTGAAGCCCTCCAGACACCAACAAGCCGACATTATTAGAGTGTTAGCGAAAGCCCCCGCAGACACAGACAAATTTACAATGTCACTAGCCCCCTGTAAGGGCCTCATCAGGATAATAGTTGGGAAGTCTCGGGGCACTTTGATCCGGTATTGTAGGTCACAATAAGTTAGACCATGAATGAACTCAAAACATGCTAACAATGTGTTGCTCTTTATAGCAAACACGTATTACCATTTGTGTTGTTCCCTATCTTGGTCATTCCGCTCATAGTTTTTTTTCAGGTGCTGACACTATATGGGCAAAACCCAATTTCCAAAACCTGTGATGAAAAGGCCCTGCTTGCAGAGGCGTATTAGGTTTGAGCCAGGATGGAAGACTGGCGGAAGGGGGCCAACTAGCCCATATTCAGAAAAAAAGTTGAGAAAAGATAATCAATCTGGATGTGAATGTCTATACAAAAACCCGAAACCACCGGAAAAATATCCAAAAATCTTCCGAACAACGCAAAAAAACAACAAACTACTGAAAACCCAAAAAATACCATATACCGAAATAAGCTACGTGGGAGACCGGTTTGTACTTTTAGCTTGTCAGGGGGGGCGGGGCGGTTCGCACCCATGCCCACCGTCAGTTACGCCACTGCTTGCGGAAGGATTTGCGCATCGAAAAAATATATTAAGTGCATTTTTTTAATTTCAGCCAGTGGTTTAAACTATATGATTCTTACTACCACAAAATAATGTATTTTGAAGCTCATATGCGGGTGTACACGAAGAATAATCATTACAGCAGTAACCAAATAGTTTGTGCGGAATTTCTACAAGAAGTTAGACCAAGTAAGATACAACAGCAAATTTAACCAGCAATAACAAAAAGTATGATACTAAAGTTTCGCATGGTATAAATAGATTTTCCATGGTATAAAACCTTGAAAGTTACTGCTGGCTTACGTTATTGTGATTATCGAAATTAACAAAAGTTCCATCCAGGAGACACCCTTTCAAGGGGTAAAAATGACAGATGAAACTGAGATTGGTAAAATATTGTTTCTGCTTTGTTTTTGGTCCAATAGTCTTATATTTCTTACTGCAAAATTCAAGGGCACTATTTGGGAAAGTTTGCAACAAAAAGTTTTGATTATGTGAGGAGGACGATTAAAATTTTTGTGCAAATGATTTGATTGCCACCAAAAATAAATCTTCTACAATGTGTGTTCTTTGCTAGAATCCTACGAAAGGTAATAGTGAAATATATAAAGTTATATATATAAAGTACGAAAGGTAATAGTAAAATATATAAAAAGTTGGATCAGTTAAAATTTATAATTGTAATTATAGTTGTAAATAAATTTTTTGTTTTGTGTGATAGTACTTTGGTAAAATTTTTAACCTAACTGCATTTTGCTTCAACAACTTCACAGATCTAGAATAAATGCAAAAAAACATCCAAGCACTTGCCGTACATCCTGCAGCAATCTTTCAAAGTCAGCGGCGATATGCCCAAATGTCATACGCGTATGATTTGGACGGTATTTAAGTATCCGCTGTTGTACAATGCTGTACACAAGACTGACGCTGTAGAGAACGATGTGTTGTACACAACGCAGAGGATGTTTCACCACTATTCCTAGTTTTGCAGCTTTGTTGGCATTTGTAAGTGTTTATCTGTGAAGTAGCGTTTAGTTTTTTGAGGTAGGCCTATAGTGTTTAGTTTAGGTTAGCGAACTAATTATACTCCAATACATTATTTACATCAGTGTTTCCCAAACCTTTTCTGATCGCGTACCAGTTGTGGGGAATGTGCTGTCACCACGTACCACTTTGTTCCAGGAAAACGCATTGAACTAAATATCATTCGATCAAAAGTTTAGAAAACGAGACCTGATACAAAAGCGACATCTGCAAACTAGGGGTGAGAAATTACAACGGCCATTTTTCAAAACCAACGAGGCAAGCACACAAAAATGCAGGAATGTATACACAGAACCTGGTAAGCAAAAGTAAAAGCAAAAACTATGCATACAGTTTTTTGTGAAGAAAAGCAGTAGGTAAGCCTACTGGTGTACCACTTTGAAGGCCTTCGCGTACCACTAGTGGTACGCGTACCACAGCTTGGGAACCACTGATTTACATGGAAAATGTCGCCTTGAAATACAACTGATTTATCATTTGATGGCTACAAAATTGTGTAACTGAAGTCCCATTCTTTCCGTACTTCATGCTTTGCTGTGCACACCACACCACTGAAGTTGCAATGAATTGAATTTGAAAGATACAGTAGAATTCGCCGATAACGACAGTTCGCCTATAACCAGTGGTGTGTATAAGAGGAGGCGAGCGAGGCACTTGCCTCGGTCCCCCCCTTTTTGAGCCCCCCTTGAGGTGTTACGCACGTAAATTTTCCTTATTTTTGATGAAAAACTTATTATTCACACATATAATGTACTAGAAAGCAGATCATAAGTAAGTACTCTACTTTCAAAGGGGCCCCTTACAGAAACTGCACTGTGCAGGTACTTTGCTTTGAAAGGGCCCCCCAACAGCAACTGCAATTTGAAGGTACTCTGCTTTCAAAGTGGCCCCCAACAGCCACTGAAATGTGTAAGTACTCTGCATTTAAACTTCATTGAAGGGGCCCCTAAAAGAAACGGTAATGTGTAAGTACTCTGCTTTCAAAGGCCCCCCCAACGGCCATTGTAATATGTAAGCACCTTACTTTCAAAGGGGCCACCAAAAGCAATTATAACGTAAAATTCCATGCTTTCAAAGAGGCCCCAACAGCAATTGTAATGTGTAAGTACCTTACTTTCAAAGGAACCCCCAATAGCAATTGTAATATTTAAGTACCTTGGTTTCAAAGGGGCCACCAACAGCAATTGCAATGTATAAGTACCTTACTTTCAAAGGGGTTCCCAGAAGCAACTTTAATGTGAATGTACCTTGCTTTCAGAATGGCCAACAACAGCAGTTATAATGTTCAAGTACTATGCTGTCAAAGGGGCCCCCAACAGCAACTGTAGAGGGGCGGCACTAGCTCAGTGGTAAAGTGTCCGCCTCTCAATTGGAAGGTTGGGTGTTTGATCCACAGCCACTGAGTGAGTGCCGTAGCACTCCTTGGGCAAGAGCGTTCACCCAAAATCGCCCCGGTAGGGGGCAAATTTCAGGCTTCGGCCTGCCGCTAACTGCCGTCACCAAAAAATTCAAATTAAAAAACAGCAACTGTAATGTGTAAGTAGGCTACTGTGCTTTCAAAGCGACCCACCAATTCTCATAGACAGTAAAGGGAATCTTTCGAAGACTTGGAAAATTGTTAATGAGATTATTAATAAGACAAAAGTAAAAACTAACATCCCACCATTAGCAACACCAACAAATGCCTCAAATCCACTAGATACTGTGAATATGACTATTTTGTTGAAATCGGACCAACTCTAGCTTCTTCTATTCCACCGACAGCCCAGGTTCCCTACACTTCAGGCTCTTCTGTCATACATTCCTTCTTCCTTAGTCCAGTTTTACCAGAAGACGTTGTTTTGCAAATTAATTTGCTTAATCCTTCAAAATCTAATGATACATATGATCTTCCCGTTTCGTCCCTAAAAATTAGTAAACATGTGATTGCACCGTACTTAGCAGACCTGTACAACCTCTGTATTACTGATAGCGTTTTTCCAACAAGATTAAAGCTCGCAAAAGTAATACCTGTCTATAAATCTGGAGACAAAACGCAACCAAGTAACTATAGACCTATATCCCTGCTATCTCACTTTTCAAAGATATTTGAGAAACTTGTCTCTACTAATTTACTATCATTTTTAGCGCAAAATAGCATTCTCTGCCCACAACAGTTTGGTTTTCGTCAAGGGCTTTCAACGTCTCTACCACTACTAAAACTCCAAGATCATATCCTTGAGCAAAATTCTAAAAAACTATTTACATGTGCTATATTTCTGGACCTTAAGAAAGCCTTTGATACTGATGACCACCAAATATTACTAGGGAAACTAAGCCAATGTGGATTAAGAGGAAGTACTAACAAATTCTTTGAAAGTTACCTTTCCAAAAGACAACAATTTGTGTATGCTAATGATATTAAATCAAATACAAGATACATTACCTACGGTGTACCCCAAGGTTCTACGCTTGGTCCTATCCTTTTTTTACTGTACATAAACAACCTACAGTATGTAACTAAATTCAATACGTTATTATTTGCTGATGACACTACCTTAACTTTATCAAATGGGAGTGTTCGTGAACTTGAGAAATCTGTCAACAGTGAATTAACTAGTATCGTAGCCTGGATGCAAGCAAACAAATTAACAATCAATTTTGAAAAGACCAATTTTATTCTCTTCGGTGATAAAAGC
>Ga0210059_1010591_pt1 | contig 14205 bp, 12 predicted proteins | sample Ectturendosymbi2_FD_188042 | JGI IMG/M metagenome (GOLD analysis project Ga0210059, IMG submission 188042) | Ecteinascidia turbinata endosymbiont from Florida, USA - Sample 2 (SPAdes) (version 2) | ecosystem: Host-associated > Tunicates > Ascidians > Unclassified | place: Key West, Florida... | reverse complement strand
ATTTTAGTGGAATTTCCCTAATTGGTCATCATGTGATTAGTCTTGTGATATAGTCACGAATGTTAATGAGGAATTTCCCCAATCAGTGTTATTTGATTGGTCTTGCCTAATAAGGCGTTTTTATGGGTTTTTTTGTCATGCTCATTACACGCATCATTGGTGAAGTCTTTTTCTTCTCTGTACTTTTCCATGACATCATTGTTCTGGGTCTTTCTCAGCTCAGTTTGCTTCTTTTCCTTGTCTTTCGTTCTTTGCTTTTCTAAATCAAATTTTATTTGATTTAGTTTGCGTACAGCTTATCTTTTGATTTCCGAGTACTTTATCTGAAGTTTTTTTTATCGTTTTGTACAAACGTGGTATTTTGTTTGTCACGTTTTTCGTGCTCGACTGGTTACAGTTTTTTTGTTGCCTTTGACCAGGCTTACGTTTGTCGTTAAGTGTTTAAGTTTTTGTTTTCTTTATATGAAAACAGCATTTAATATGTACAGACCAAAATGTGTCTGCTACATATATAATTTAAATATCGAAAGTGGATTCGATCACTGAAATGCTAACAACTACAAAGACGTAATAGTAGGACTACACTCAGGGTCGTAAAGAGCCAGTTGCGCCCGGGACATAAGAGGCCCTCGGCGCCCCATGTTTATGCCGTATAGCATAAATATTTACTTTGAAATTAGAGGCTACTTCATGAAATTCTAAAATTTCCCTTTTTCTGACATTGATCCTTGTATGCGGTCAGTCGCCTAAACCGGTTAAATAACTAGTAACCTGGTTAAATAACCAGCCAGCCTTACCGATTTTTCCACTATTCACATAATGTAATGCCTACTGGCATTTCAGATCATTAATGTAAAAAGAATTTGCTTTGCATCAAATGTATTATTTCGAGGTCAAACGTACACTACTGATGCCCACCTAAAACTTTGTTCATCATCAAACGTTTCTGCCCATTACAAAAAAACTTGCTTGAGAAGTGCTGTAGGTTGCAGGTACGGTGTATTTACTTCGAAATGACTTATTGGCAAGGCCGTTGGCACGGTTAACGAAACATGTTGTTGAGAAAATAAAAGTGATCAATAACCATGTAGGTTTTAGAAAAATTTTCTGCGTTTTCGGAGGTGCGTCGGCACTGAGCCCTGACTTGGCACGACCGCTGCAGAGTATTATTCGCTTTTGCAGTGCAGATGATAAAATAAATCAAGCTGGGAAACAGGGCGTTTTATTTTACAACTGCAAGGGGAAGTTTTCTCAACAAACCCTCGTATTCCGATAAAAACTTTAACTGGTGAAGGCAGTAAATAATCGGGCCAAATCTTCGCAATGTAGAATATACCATGCAAAGTTTTGCAGAGATCTGATTTTCGGTTGTTCGCTCTCAAACAAGAGTGTGTGTGTGAAAAGAAACTATCTGTCCCACGAGGACGCACTAACAGCCAAGAAATGGTCTGAAAACGTGCTCATGGGCACGCTTGTAAAATTTGTGTGTAGGAAAATTCAATTTGAAAACATTTAACAAGGCTTTTTCCCCAATCCAAAGCAAAAAAATTGCTGCACGCTGATGAATCAACTTTTAACAAATATTTAACTTCAAGCATATCTTGTGCAAATGTTGGTCAACTTCGACCCAGAATGTCACGATCCCTCGGCATGACAGTGCGGTTTAACTGCTGGTCTTAGGACTGCGAAAAAGCTTAAATTATTTTCGGAACTAGTGACCACAGACTCCACAATCATCAGTAAGAAGCGAGTAACGAATAGAGGTTATAGAAGCACTTAGTGTGAAAGCAGATTTCTTCTAGACGTAATCACCGTTGAGCTTGCCTTTGTAAAGCTTTTCTATCAGCTTGTTAGGCGTTCGTAGTTCAAAGAATGTTGTCTTTGGTGTTATACATTATACAACAAATAAAAATCACAAAACCGTTCACCAAGGATTCGAATGCGTGCAATATTCAAAGATTGTTTTCCTAAAAGGAAAAAAGTGCGGAAAATGTGGCAATATCCTGAAGTCATACCTACTGCTGTAGATGGTTTCAAAAAAACGAAAGTTTCAAAGTTTTTCAATGTCCGTTTCAAAGTTTTGACATGCTATCCAACAGCACGTAATATTTCGAAATTAGTTTAAAGAATTCCTTGTTGCAAAAGCAAACGTAACTTTGAAAAGAGACGGAAGATGGTTTCTGCTAAAGCTGCAGAAGGTGGTTTCAACAATTTTGATTCCTGTAAGTGTACTTTCTACTTTGATAAAAGGGAACTTTGATAAAAGCGTTTGAAACAGTTTAAAAATTAAGTGCGTGGGTAAATAAAACAGAGGGTATCAATTTAAATCGAAATTCAACATTTAAATACAAAAATCAATTTCTTAAGGCTTTTTCTCACACTTACACCACTTGTGCAATAACTTTTTTGCGACTGTTAGTATCAAAGGCGTTTTCGATAACACACGATTTTACCATGCGGCTTCATATATTGAACAAGCTGAGAGAGGAAAGAAGAAACAAGACGAGGACGTTTGGGCTATAAATTGGAGTGACGATGGTAAAAGTTTTGCAATAACCTGGCTAACTCAGGAATACCTGGAAAGCATTGTTGTTTAGGTCTTTTGTTCCAGCTGTTGTAAGAATTTACTAAGTAAAAATTTTATCCAAGTATAATGTCTCAGAAATTTTCAATATACACTTAAGATCACAACCTTTTGCAAAACAGCTAAAGTAATGCATGTTTGTTCCTTCGTTTCAGAAAACCGAGTGAAGTGGAGCGACCTGCCAAATTCACAAAAAGTTAAATCAATCTTAGTTAGTTTGTTCAAAATCTGCGTTGTCGTCGGTTGTCTTTATTTGTTCGTCTGCTCAATCAGCTTGCTTGGAAACGCATTCCAAGTCTTGGGTAAGCGTGGTGTAAATCGATTAACCCTATTTTCAGGTTTACAAACGGGAGTGTAGCGCAAGTTCGGTTGTGGCAACTTTCAAATGGCAATCATAAACAACGCATCTTGAATTGGAACAAGGTGTGAAAATGTTTCTGATGCCATTGCAAGTTTTTGCTGAATATAAAGTTAAGACTCAAAAAACATTGCTTTTCCCGCAAGGAAAACAGACGTTTTACCAGTTTCTGTGCATCGTTCAAAAATCATAACCCTTTCTTTTCCTGCTGTCTGCAGCTCTACGGTTTTCCGAGACAAGCAACTGTCTGGGACACGACCCGCAAAACGAGAACTGTTTCGTTTACACTACGACGTATGGTCGCCGAAGATATAAGTTTTTTCTGCTATAGGCTGTAAAAATAAACCGTATCAAGCTTACGCAACAGGGTTCCACAGCCTCGTATGACAGTGTAAATTTTTACGGAAGTAACAGTGCGTTTCTTGGAAAGCACGTTGATCAGTCAGAAATGATGTGCAAACTCCCTTATGAGGTGATCTCGATCTCTTTGTCAAAACGTTTCATGTGTTTCTGTCCTTGGTTTTAAGTTTTACCTTCAACTTTCTAATGTATTTGGGGTTTCTAAAGTCCTGGACTATCTGGGGCATTATTCTTTTATTTAATTTTGTTGTTTCTGCATTTTTTGTTTAAATTAAATTTTCAGTAAAACAAAGCTGGGCATTGCAAACAGAAGCTGTTTTTGTTTAGGCAAAACATAGCAGCAAAACAAGTCTTTTGACAACTCAGCCCTGGTCTCAAACCTTAGTATTACCTAATTCTTAAACCTTCCACAGGTTTGATCCAGCGTTGTTCTGGGCAGCAAAACGTTTTGCTAGTGTCTGTTCAGACTTCGCGTTTTAATAACTTCCGATCCCGATCTTGTCTTTGGCTTCCGACATCTTGTTTTCCATTGCACCTATAATAATTCTATGCCCCATGGCTAGCATCCCACTTCTGTAAATTTTCCTTCGAGCGAATAAACCTTAACTTGACCATTCCAAATCAATAAGGTAGTTTTCGGCCAGTATTGGGGCCGTTTTCGCGTTGGTGCAGTCAGCAGAACTCGTCTTGGCCATCTTTCGCAGGGAGTTGTGGCCAAACCATTAAAATGGGATTTTTCAACTCGGAGGAAAAGTGACTTGAAATTGGGAGCTTTGCGAATTTTACAGTGACGCAGCTTGCCGCTCAGCGTTACACCATGAAATTCCACCTCACAGCCAGTCAATATCTGCCGTTTCCAGGTTACGGTACTAAAGTGCCGTATCGGTCATTGCCCACGATTGATGAGTATAGGTTAAGTAGGAACGAAGTATGATTAAAAAATGGAGAGCTATGTTTGAAAGCTTTTCTTTTGCGGCCACGGAACGCTGAAATCCCGTAAAAGCTGCGTTTCCATGTCCGAGCCGGTTGTCAGTTTCTTATTTCAGTTTTCTGTCACTCCCAATCAGCACAAGGTTCTTGAACTTCTCATGTTGCAATGTGTTCACCACTGCCTGGCTAAGAGTGTTCTGATTTGTTTTTAAGCAAATTCTCGTTGTTTCGCAAGCTAGCTTTCATATCACTTCGATTTAACCCAGGTGAAAACCGATCAGATGCATTTTGAAGCTACTGTTGAGAGGAGACGTGCAGCACCAAATCATTTGTAAAGAGCAAACGTTTGATTCCGCAGGATATGATAATAATGCGATCAATGACGCGACTGTGACTACTTACCCACATCGCAAAAACTACGCAGAGCTGTCATGACAGTATACGCACAGACTATTCCGGATTCCAACACCAAAGGCGAACGATTGTGACTTAATGTTGTTGAAGCGAACACAAGCATCTGATTTGATGGCTAGTAGTGAATGTCCATCAAAGACAAAGCTGCCCAAAAGATGATGGTCAACAGAGAGTGGCCAAAGATACCATTCAAAAATATGTCAACGCGCTATTGTGTAAGGTGTTTATTCCAAGCAACAACTTTTGCAAAGGTGCAGTATAAAACCTTTTTTCCGCAGCTGGAAAAGCGGCTGGAGAAATCTTCACAAATGACTCCTTCATTAGCAATCCAATCAGTGGCTTCGTTGTTGGTGTTCTTGTTACAGTACTAATCCAGAGCTCCTCTACTTCTACGTCCATTGTAGTAAGCATGGTGGCGTCTGGAAGTAAGTACAACGTAATTTTTCTGGCCGATCCAAAACTTAAAGGCAGTACAGTAATTAATTAATTTTTTATCTTATGTCAAAACATTTTATTCAGGTGAAGTTCAAATCAAATCAAAATTCGTATTGGAACCCATAAAAAATGTAATTGCATCTACGCACTTTTCAGTCAGAATCAAACCTATTTTTGAGTTAAAACGTTTTAATGGTGATGGAAGCACGAGCATAGGTCGCAAACGTATCAAGTCTCGGTCTCAGTCTCGAAGGTCGGGGGCCCCAGCCTTTGTTTCGACACTTGGAATGTTCAAGTAACATGTGTTTGGTAAATTCATGAAAGGTTAATGCGTTCGCTTTTGAACCGATCTCGTGGAAAGGAAAATCAAAAAGTTGACAAAAATCCCCGAATTTAAAAAACGCAAGTTTTTTAGTCATTAGCGTGAATACCGAAAAGTAATCGAAATCATGACGAAGAGCCACGTATTTTATTGTAGCAGCACGCATTGCTCTGTTGATCATCCTGCAGAATTAAGACACTGTGGCATTTTTCATCATTTTTCGCCACAACTCCAAGTAAAATTACAGTTCAGCTATCAATGAAAACGTTCAAAATAAAATTAACTGATGTTTTAAGGTGTTCCCGAGGGCACAACCATATGGTCTACAACAGTGGTCCCCAAACTGGGGGGTAACATGCGATTCTTCGGGGGGCAACACGGAAGCAAACTACCATGTTATTCTGTATTATGAGCAATCACTGCGAACTATTGAGGGTAATAAGACATAATCGCCACCTTGATTTGGGTAACGGCTCGAACAAGTTTGGGAACCACTGGTCTACAGTTTTTTTCAGTGTTGTGGCGCTTTCTCACTTCAAACTGAGATAAAAAAGATTCAGTGCGTCAATAAAATCAGTGAGTCGGGTTTCACCCATCGACCGCCAAAATTTTGGTATCAAACCTTAGGCTCGGTTTTGAGCATTCAAGTCTTGCTCTGGTTTTTGAACACAGAAGTCTTAGTCTCGCGGTGTCGAAATTTTAAGCAGGTCTCAGTCTCGACTAAATCACTAGGTTTTGCTCAGTAGATCGTAACTTGTAGGCCATTACTACTGTATCTTTATTCGGAAAAAAAAACTATTTCAACAAAACACATTTTGCCAGGGATATCTAGAACCCATACGTCTAGAAACTCCTAGATATCCCTGCATGTTGCTCAGAAAATCTTTCACTGTCGAAATCTTAACTTGTTATATAAAAAATGCGATGCATATTGGTCCTTACAAGCCAAAACTTTCTTTTTAAATTGGCTTGAAAAATAAAGGAAAGCCGTTGTGAAGCCCATACTGCTTTTCTTGCTGTGTGGAAAAAATCACGAAAAGAAAAATCGCACAACCTTTAATTGCAGTTCTCGAAGTTTATCAAGCTGTTTACATCATTATGGGTGCAAATGTGGGAACGTCTGTAACCAATACAATTGTATCCCTTTCTCAGTCGCTGGACAAAAACGAATTTCGAAGGTGAGACTTTGCCAAAAATTTTCCTCTTGCGCATTTGTTTTTCAATGTATAGTACTTGATATCGGCATCACAACTTTAAAATTAAAACATTCCTTGCTTTTCTTTGTTGTTCACATGCAGACCTGGTTACAACTTGCGAAATTATGGTGTTACATCTACTGTATATAAATACATATGCTTTCTTTTGCTCACAAAAAACATAGTGCAGATGTTTCATGCAATTATGTGCAATTGCTCTTTCGGAGTGTGACCAACAAATGTTTCGTGCAAGTATGTGCAATTACTCTTTCGGAGTGTGACCAAGGTTTTTGCTAATTGTGTAAACGTTTTTTACCGAATTTTTTCAATGGTGTCAGCCATAGCTGAACAATAATTAACTCACATAACTATATCTGCTTAACAGAATCGACATTTGGTTGATTACCTTACATTTAAACAAATGGTTTTCACCACAGGGCGTTCGCTGGAGCAACACTCCTCGACATTTTCAACCTTCTGTCCGTTTTGGTTTTTTTGCCTCTTGAAATTGCTTCTGGCTATCTCGAAGTTGTAACAAGTGCTATTGTTACTTCATTCGGTCTTACGGGTGGCGTGAATGCTCCAGATATGCTAAAGGTTGGTCGTTAAAAAACGTACGGGATCAGTTTTTTTTTAATTAAAGTATATTTTCTGCAAGCACTTGTCCTGGTCACAATCAGGAAGCATTTTTTTCCAGAAATAAACTGCTATATTTATAAAGCTTTAGCGTCGTATCTCGTCAGATTTCCAATTGAATTTCCATGGTGTGATGATTAGTGACTTCATCACACAATTGCGCAAAGCTGTTAACCACATGTTTGTGATAAATACCAATACTTTAAAGTGTGCCTTTCAACATCTCTGTTATTACTTTCTGTTGCAGGTCATAACGGAGCCTTTGGTGAAATCAATCATTCATGTAAACAAAAGTGTAATTGCTGATATCGCTCAAGGAAAAGACATGCCGCCCGAGACCAGCATGATCAAGGTCGGTTTGGCTTCACATTAAATAGTATATTCAAAAAACAGAAACCTTTAATAAAGGTGTTGCAATTTAGGATATATCCACGGGGTTATCAACTGGGGAAAAATTATCCCTTCGGGGAAAATTTCACTTAATATGGGAGTAAATTCAATAAAGCGAAGTTAAACAAATATTTTGTGCAATCAATAAAATTGAGAAAAAATCAGATTTTCCTATAACATTTTAAAAATCAAGAGTTTAACAGCACCTTTTAATACAAGTGACATCTCAGCCAGATGGTGGTGATTGAAAGAGCTATTACTGCATTTAATAGATAGTACATTGTCTTTCCAAAAAGTATGATAGCCAGTTTCTCATGTTTAACAGGCTTTAACAGCGACCTCACAATGCGAAAGATAGCCATCTTATCCTGATTGACTGGTTGATTTAAATTGGAATTGTAGAAGTAAAATCAACACTATACAAAGAGAGGCAAGGGACCGCAAGTTGACTAAATCAAGCCTCACAAAATAAATGATGTAAACATCATGTGAACACAACACAAAGAAAAACAGCAACATCAGCAACAACGAACAAATATTTTAAATGATGCAAATGGCACAAAATTCAATGAAACAACACAGGCTGAGGGAAAGGTCAATCGAAAATATTCGAAAACAATATATAAATATTGGAAAAGGTTGAGGAAGTTGATGCAGTTAAGGTTTATATCAGTTGAACCAGCGATGTAGTGCTAACCAAAAAGGTGTGGGAACGCCCTTCCCACGCGTTCCCGCCCCACTACACCCCTGGTTGAAACCAGCGGTGTTAATTAACAAGAAGCAAAAACCAGATGAAACCAACCACACACGTCTATATAAAGAACCTTGTAAATATGCAATGCGACTAAACAGTAACTATACAGTTGGTGCATCATCCCACTTCACGGAACACAGAAGAAGATTATCCAAGAGGGCGCCGTGACGGTAATTCCATCCTCCATTAAACCATCCGAAGCCACTCACATAAGTATGGCTACGGTGAAACCAGTGACGCAAGGCGTCAACACCCACCCACACACAAAAAGTGGAACACCAACACTATTACCCCATACCTAGCTTAAGAAAATAAGTATACAGTTATAAGTACACAATCGTGAGAATGGATTCTGAAGATATTGCACGTACACGGGTATATCTGACACTCAACATGCAAAACTTGGTTCAGGAGTCCGGTATTCGCCTCTCCACCAAAAGGTTGGGGATCGATCCCAGGCACCTGAAACAATTGCCGGAGGGTTCCGAGGATAAGAAGATTAAGATTAACCGCACCGGCAACAAGGAATGTTCAGACATGAGCCTGCTGCCGCCAATTGCCATCACGCAGTGGCGTAGCCAGCCCAAAAATTTGGTGGGGGCCAAAAAATTTGGGGGGCCAAAATGCTTGATATTAGGCAAATAACACTATTTTGTTTAGCAAAACGCCTCTCAAAGCACAAAATGACCATATTTTCTAAAACGTTGGGGGGGCATGCCCCCCTGGCTACGCCTATGCCATCACGCATAATACTTTTTCATTTGGAGTTCTTTACAATACTCTCCTGCACTGCTTTGTCCACGTCTGGAGTAATGAAGCTCGTTGCAGAAAATGCTTCGTTTTGTGGAAAACGGCATAACGAATGAATGGTAACAGGCGTATAATTCTACTGTACAGTTATAAACAATAATAATTAATAAAAGATCATTCTCAATCACCCTACAAATAACCGTTGCACTTTTAGATATACTGTTCTGAAAAAGACGTTATTGTTAATGTCAGCGAAAGGATTAATGTTACTATCAATGCTACCGACGAGCCGGGTACACAAGTGGTTGAGCAGAATGTGACAATGGAAGAAGTAATATCAATCGGAGATGAAAAATGTACGTGATTTATGCGAATTGTGACGACTTCGGTTCATTTGAACGGCCTGTTTTTAATGTTAAACGCACCTCTGTAAGTTCTGTGCTCAACCCCTACAGATAAGTGTTGTGATAACAGAAACGCCAAATTCTTGTCCAGAGTATCGTTGACTCTATTCTTAAATAAAGTGTTTTGTTTTAAAATTGAGGTAGTACTGCTGACAAAGCGTCAAGTTTAAACTGCTTCTCTTATAAAAAATACTGCATTTTAAACTTTGGCACTAAATCGCTACAGATAACCATGGTGAAAATGTTTGCCCAAAAACTATCTACTGAAAATATTTGACAAACAATTTTTTTGAAAATGCATTTTCCTGCAAAAAGTTGTTGAAGGTCCACATTTCGCTTCACAAACCGCCATCCACATTTCGTTTCAAAATGGACCATATTTTCGAACCTAACAACAAGCAGTCTTTCTGTTTTAGGCAAGTCTCCGCAGGATTTCCTTTTCGCAAATACCGGACTATCTGATGTGGAAGTGGGAGTCATACTTCTTATTATGTCTTTGGTCATTCTTTGTTCGTGCCTGGTTCTCATGGTCAAGGTGCTAAATTCTATGATGCATGGGGGTGTTTCGGTTATCATCAAAAAAGTCATCAACACCAATTTCAAATATCCGTTCGGTTGGGTGACAGGTGAGTATACGCGATAATTTTATACTTCCTTTATTAAAATGCAAGACAGGTGCACAGTACTTGGTAAACCACGTAGTGTTAACAAATACCTTTTCAACTTTTTCCTGTTTTGCTAAGATCTTAAATGTTGTGACTCGGCAAACACAAAATAAGTTTAGGCCTAACCGCGCGGGATTAAAAAGAAGTCGAGACGTTCGCGCCATGCAAACCGTGATGTTCTGTTCCATGAGATGCATAAATCTGTATTGCGTTTTTTGAACATGTTCATCAGCTTTTTATAGATTCTTTTCAAGTCTTCTTCAGTAATTCCTTTCAGTTATGACTGTTAGCGTTTACAAAGGATGATAGCAATTTAGTTGCGGTTAAACTACGTTTCTTTACTCTACTTACAGGTTATCTGGCAATGATCGTTGGTGCAGCACTGACCTTTGTTTTTCAAAGCAGTTCCGTGTTTACTTCAGCTCTAACTCCATTAGTCGGAATTGGAGTTCTGAGCCTGAAGCGAATGTATCCTCTCACTCTAGGTGCAAACATCGGAACAACAACGACAGGAATTTTGTCAGCTTTGGCCAGCGATGGTGCAGGATTGGCAAACTCACTCCAAGTGGCATTGATTCATCTTTTTTTCAATATTTCCGGAATTATTTTGTGGTATCCCATTCCGTTCATGCGTTTACCAATACGCGCAGCAAAGTTTCTCGGAAACACAACAGCAGAGTATAGATGGTTCGCCGTGCTTTATCTCATAACCGTCTTTTTTGTCATCCCAGCCATCCTGTTGGCACTTTCTTATGCGCATGAATGGGCTCTGAGATCGGTGGTCATAGTAGTTCTGGTAATTGTAATTTTCATCATAGCAGTGAATCTTCTACAAACTCACCGTCCGCAGTGGCTTCCAAAAACGCTCAGAACGTGGAAGTTTCTTCCAGTGTGGATGCGGTCCCTGCAGCCATACGACAAGTTTTTCACCAAATATCTTCTTTGCACGTGCTGCTGCAAAGGTGCGGTTGAAGCAATGAACGAAAAAGACAATGACATCACACCAGACTCGTCTGTATTGGAAGATGTTTCAGTATCTGAGGGTCGCGATAACAAAGCGTATGAGGTTGGGGATGAGGAGAAGGACTCAACAAAATTATGAGGTTAGCAATTTGTTTGAATGACAGAAGTTCTACGAGTACTATTTTTGCAATTGCAAAGCCAGCTATCAGTGAGATAAACCGTAAACTGACCGTGCCTGTACATGTGGAACTGCAACATTGCTCCTATTTCAACACTGTGCTGTTCTCTTTGTTGCCTCCAACTTGGCTTGCGCATAGAACGCGTACCACAGATGCTGGCAGGGCAAGATTCAAATCCGTGTCCAGTCACACCGAAAACATGAAAAACAATACTCGCAGCCTGTCCAGCCTCGTGATCAGTAATGGGTGGGTACAAGAGAAAGCTTAAGCGCGGTGCTGCCATTGGCTCGCCACTAGTGCAGCATTCACTGCGAAAGCAGCCGCGTGGCGCACTGTGAGCGGAGACGGGCACCTGCAGGCAGCAGACCACTCGTGACAATCCAAAGACAGTACAAACAAGTATAATGAAACTTTTGGTCATCTAAAAAATAATGTAAGCCGTTTTTTGTTGAGATTCTTATGAGATTTAACCTACTTGTTTATAGGAAAACAAGTTAAGGCTATAGCAAAAAAACTACCTCGCATCACCAAGGACGCGGTACTACATATATTTTGAAAAAATGAAAAAGCCATAAAAATTTAGGTTCGAGATATTTTGCTCACGAAATTTTAAAGAAATTTACTGAGACCACTGAGCAAACAGAAAAGATAAAATATTTAAGACAGATAAATATTTGATTTTCGCCTTAAAACGTTCCTTATTTGCTGAGTTAAAAATCAGTTAAATTTTATTTATACTCGCTTTTTGTACTTCTTTCGGGAGTGTCACGAATGGTCTTTAGCGCCTTCTCCGCTTGCTTGCACCATGGGCCACGACAGTCCCGTCGCCAAGGGGGGGCTTTGGTGGGCTTAGCCCCCCAATCAAAGCTCCAAGCCCCCCCACATTTAAACGTGAAACACTATAAATAAGTAGAATTTTGGTTAATTTTATAATGTCAAGCCCCCCTGCATAAACGCAAAGCCCTCCCGCAGAACTGCAAAGCCCTATTGAAAACTTTCTGGCGACGGTTCTGGGCCACGAGACTAACTTCGTAGGGAATGCTGCATTAATGGCGAATCAATGGCAGTGTAGAGCGTGTACCGTTTTCTTACACCCACCCATTAACGCCGAGCATGACGCTAAACAGGTCGCAAATACCGTTTATAAAGTCTTCAGCATGACCTGACGAGGAGTCGAATCCAGCTTACCAGCTTTGGTAGCGCGTGCTCAACCAACCGTAGTCGAGCTTTTTTTGCTGTTCTCGTCACGTTGACTGTGCACTGTTTCTCGCCAAGTATGAAGCTCGTTTTCGTGGCATAAAGCAAATCTTTGTTGTCTGTATACACGCGTTGCAACATGCAAAGGAAGGCTATGGAAACCCGTTTTTATATTGTATGGTTAAGCTGAGTTTGCAGGTTTTGCTATTCTGTGACACTAATGCACTGTTGGCACGCGACAATATTTTATGTGGCCTCTACCTCCTGCGAGTTTTTAAAGAAAGTATTAGTACACTCCAATCGAAAAAATTAAATTGAAGTGAGTTACGCTTTTCAAACCATTTGCGGACTGCCATTCGGACGTGTCATGTGTCCAAAACCTCTGCTTAGTCGCGACACGTCGCATTTGCATTTGGTTACACTTACAGTCACTCCCCACGAGAGGGGGTTGCAGCCGGGCCACCGTCCCTGGGGCATATTTACAAAATGTAACCTCATTCGCTGAATAAGAGGTTTTCAGCCAATCACAGTGCGGATAACGTTCCAGATCATTGATGAAGCCTTTCTGGCCACGCCCACCTAGCAACGAGTTACTTGTGTGAAGCAGCAGCGGCCATTTGAGAAGGGCTTTCACCGTGCGGGTGACTTGTATGAAGCTGGATTGGTGCATCATACCCAGTAACACCGAATTTTACCCTCTGGGCGGCACTTAAACTTTGCACTGCACTTCAAAACTTTGAAAATTTCTGGTTAAACCTGAAAACCTTTGTACGTGTGCTAGTCCTGAAGTCACGCATTCCTTCCAACAGACACCGACACTTTGACATTACATATTTAGTGATGCAACAAAGAGCATTGTCTGTCTTCAAGAACGGAGCCGCGCTGAGATGCTGACAGTTTGATTGTGCAGGAGTAGTCGACTAGTCGGTAGCAAGCTGCATTTGCTTCAGCCCCCGAGCGTAAGATGTCTCGCAAACAGCTAAAACAAATAAACAATAGTCGTTTTGTTGAAAGTACGACGAAAAAATTGTACAAGCAGTCTGTAAGGGCAAATGTTGCAGAGTAATTTGTGTTTCCAGACTGCTACTACAATTAAAACTAAGCATCACACTAGGCTCACTGGGCTTACTGTACATGCATCACCTTTGAAAAAGCGTGTTTTCACTGTATTCGAATGTAGCCTACTGTACATATACAAGCACAAATTTAGCAGACGCTAACAAGGCAGGCGTTTTCAAGCATACGTTGGCATGCAAAGGCACATTATAGTGTTTTCTACTGCAGGCGAGCACTGAGAAAAAGTACAGGGTGTCTATAAAGTCCTGCACACATTTCAAAATGTAATTGCGAAGTAACTAAAGTAGATAAAATCATACAGTTTTTTGCAAAGTGAAGTTTGTTTATTAAAGTTTAAAATTATTGGCTTTCCCGGATACATGAAAAGTCGCTTCGTCGGAAAAAACTACACTGTTAAGGTAGTCATTGTCATCTTCAATGCGCTGAAGCATTTCTTCAGCAAAAGCTGCTCGGCGAGGGCGATCATCCGGCTTAAGAGCTTGAACAATTTGTAACTTGTAAGCATGGAGCCGAAGTCGTTTATGTAAAACTTTATGAACTGTGCTTCGAGGAATAGCAAGTTCATTTGATGCAATACGAATTGATTTCCTT
>Ga0210059_1010590_pt1 | contig 14206 bp, 13 predicted proteins | sample Ectturendosymbi2_FD_188042 | JGI IMG/M metagenome (GOLD analysis project Ga0210059, IMG submission 188042) | Ecteinascidia turbinata endosymbiont from Florida, USA - Sample 2 (SPAdes) (version 2) | ecosystem: Host-associated > Tunicates > Ascidians > Unclassified | place: Key West, Florida... | reverse complement strand
CGGGTGGGAATGCACGGTGTCTCAAATCGAGACACACATTTATACCCGCCGCACAACAACACATCAGTTCATCTGAACACAACAGCAGAAGTGCGGCGCTCTGGATGGATCACCGATGGAATGCGGAGTAGTTGGACTACGCTATGAAACTCTATACTTTCATTCCCGACATCGTCACCTATCCTCCTGGAATGGCCCTGCCAAGAACAGCGTGGGTCCTGCTTAACCGCCTCCGCACCGGTGTCGGACGTTTTCGCTCTTGCTTACACAAATGTGATATGGCCTCCTCTGCGGCTTGTGAGTGTGGCGCAGAAGAGCAAAACGCCGACCATGTTGTCTTCCAATGTCCAATCCATCGTCCTCTCCGTGGACTGCACGGCCTGACAGTTCTGGATGATGAGACTGTCTGCCCAGCACGTACCCCGAGATCTAGTGCGGCCAAGCAGTCGATTGTAACAACTCACTCAAACGACGAAGTGTGCTTGTGTGATCTCTAGAGTGCACTTGTGTTAGTGCCTGCGGACATGCCATTGTGTGCAATTTATCCTCTTGTTTGTAGATGTTTTTAGCAGTTGTCGTTTGCAGCATGTTTGGTGATACAGCCTTTCACTAATTTTCTAACAAAAGAAAGTAAAAATTCTTTAACTTGATCTTTAGTATTGTTCCTAATTCAGGTTGTGGACGGTGACTCTTGAACATTGTGACATGGACTTTCAGGCGTCTGTAATTACTTATCGGCTCTGTGCTTTGTATTCAGCCTGAAAGTGAGAGATAATTTCATCTGTTGCGATAGACTCCTTGCTCAAGGACATTTAGTATAGACTGCCACATTTAAAGCTTCAAGTCAAGATATCTTCTAACTTGTGAATGAATACCGGAAAACATAAAAGTTACATCATTGAAATTCTACAGCTTTACTTTGACTCGTTCTTTAAATAGGCGCTAAAATGCCATATTTTGTCTGTGGCTTGAATAGTTTTATTGCATCATTCGTTTGGGGAAGGTTACTCCCTTAATTTGTGACATGTTTTTTCTTGCTAAATATACAAGTTGTTCCAAAAAATTGGTATTAATTCAGAGGTTTATATCTCAGTGACTACAAACTCTAGGCATATAAAATCAAACAGATCTCCTATTTGGTGGAGCATGAAATAAAAATTTGATTGAGCGATCCAGTCGTATGTGGATATTATAAATGATGTCACGAATTTTCAATATGCCCACCGTTGCGAAGTACACATGCAGTTCCTTGCTTGGGCTTTCCACAAATCTTTTCCGAACTTGCTCGACTATCTCCGTCGATAATGGTGTTGATCCAATGGTCCAGATCCTTCGGTCCTACGCGATCAACCCTATTGCTCTTGGAACTTTGTATGCTACGTGCAAATCGGTAATGCAGTTGGTACTCAGTTTCCCTCTAAGAAAATTTTACACTGAGCAAATGTTAGTTTTAGTGAGCATGCAGTTGCGCGACCATGTGGACGCGCAACTAGTGAAGCGTTTCAAGCGGTAAAAGCGATAGATGTATATTCGATATTAAATTTGGAATGTTGCAAGTCCGCGTGAATGAGATTTCACAGCAGAAGTGGTCTGGTGGCACTGTGCAATTGCACACCTTAGAGGGAATATTCCTGGTACATTTTGTGCAATTCCTCTTACTAATACAAGCTGTACCGTCTTGTTCGATTGTGTTCAGGCATATTCTGAAACCCAAGACGCCATTCGTACTGAATTGAATGTCTTTTCAATTTCTGAAAAGCTGAACGCATGAAAATCAACATTTGGAGTGATTTGTACGTGTGCAATTTTTACAATTTTGGATCATTTCAGAAAATAACCGATTAAGTTGTTACAGTCAGGGCGCAAAGACTCGATAACCGTTCGTTTTTTTTCGGTGCTCTGGCGTCTCTGCAATTGGTATGGTTTCGTTTCCGTGTTGGAAATTTCCAATTATCGCCATATAAACTCAACTTTTTAGATCTATAATAACAATTTTCGAACACCTTATACCGTATCTATTATTATTTTAATATGAGCTGAGGAAGACGCCGGCTAAATAGGCGAAATATATATACTGTATTCTCTGTGGACATATTATGTCTGATTCATTGCTGTGAAAAGATTGTTTTCGACAGATACTGTTCTGCAAATATTCTCAGTTTTATTTGATCATTTCTGATGTGTCTATAAGTTCAGCAAACTTATTTAACCCTCGAAAGTATCGTAAAACGTGAATAGTAGCAATGGAAGCTTTTTTTTGCTTTCATCAGGGATGTTTTTCAAAAAATGTTCATGTTTAAAAAAAGTTGCCTGTAGAAGAAGAGTTCAATCTAAATAACTTTAAGCAATGTTTTTTTTCTGGCGTGAAGTTGGCAGTTGCAAAAAACTGTCGTAAGTTCAAAAAAGTTGATGTATTTCTGCCGCCGGAGACTATCGGAGAGTTATTCACTTCTTTCTCATCGCATTCGCTTTGATTGTTCTGTTTTGGTCTGACTTTTCCACAGGCTGATGATTCCATGAAACTGACCAAAAGTATAAGGTTTTCTTGAAATGTTCTACTTTCTCTAGTTTCAATCAGCTGCATCACTTTGAGATAACAAACATTTCTTGCAGGTTGTTCAACAGTTAGTTGCTTACAATCGCAATTTTCGAATCCTGGCTTTGACAGCTACGCCTGGAAGCGACCTCAAGTCTGTTCAACAAGTAGGAAAACAGCTGTTTGTGTTGTGTTTGCGTTTCTTTGTTTTTGGCTTTCATTTCGAAGTTCATGTGCGGAGGAATTTTTTGATGACACCGTAAGAAATGTGGGGAGGGGTAGCTGTTGTAGTATTGTAATAATGTGGGAAAGATGAGCTTTGGAATACGTCATGAAATACGACTTAACCTGTAATGCCACTACAGGAACACCTTGTTTGGTTTGTGTCCATACGGGGTGTGGTACTTATAAAATGCGAGCTGACCAAATGTTGAAATCGAGAACATAAGTTGGAATGCTGAATTCCTTGAAAAGCCGAATAAAAAATGTTAACAAGGCCATTACTTGTTACAAACATGCATCAGATGATGGGTTGTGTAAATTTCCGGATAAAGGTGCTGCAAAACTTAGTTATCACTTCACCGTAAGCAAAAGAGTTAAAAGTGTTGGTCTACTTTTTAGTATGGCTTTTATCTATTACGAAAGGCTGCGGTCATCTTGCATAAGGCTGCATTTTTTTCGCAACACTCGTTACGTCAAGATCTCTGAAATCCATCCCCAACTCACTGTCACTTTATTTCGTAAACACTCGAGGACGATAGTTTAAATCTCTTCTAACCTGAGCTGCACGTTTTTTTTGCGTAACCTGCAAAATGTTTCCTGCACGTGTTTGAAAGCGTTTCACTATGTTATCTTTAAAAGTGTTTCCATTTCAATGTTTTAGCGGTTTTGCTGATAAAATGTTGTGGATTACTCGCATTTGACATATTTACCATTATACTTTTTCTCGTTTCTATCTAAGTTCAATTAAGTGGCGTTTTTTGACTGAATTGATGTGTGTAAGCACTGCAAGTGATGAAAAGTTTATTCTTGTCAAGTCAATCATGCATTGGTTCATGTGAGATAGATAAACGAGCTTCGCTTTTGCGTGCGCAGTTATACTGGTGATGTTTCGTTCATACAATCCAACCTACTAGGTCATAAAGAACTTACTCATATCCCGTATTGAAGTGAGGTCAGAAGAATCGATTGACATTAAACAATACACACACGCGAGGAAAGTGGAAAAAGTCGTAGTGAAACTTGACGGAAGAATTCTTCAGATGAAAGAAAAATACTTGAGCGTATGTTTGATTTTGAATGCGTTGCGTACTTTTGCGAACTGATCAGATTGAGGCCGGATGAACATGTTATAGCTTTTTTTTATATCAGATTCTCAGTTACAGCGGTTGTTGATTATCTAATCGTTCTGTAAGTGCTCCGTTTGTGAATAGAATGTTCACTCGCATGTGTTCTAGTTTCGCCAGTCATTTTACCAAATCGTTCGGTTTTGTTTTCCGAAACATTATTAAATCAGCGTACGTCTATTTATTTAGCATTGGGCGATGAGTGCGCATAAGTTAATGCACTTAACTGTTGCAAGAGATGTCGTGTTGATCGAACGTATCTTATGCACAGGTCATTCAATTATTCATCGATAACCTGGTCAGCAACAAAGCCCTGTACATGGGTGACGTGTCTCGCCTGTCGAAGTACCCCTTACTCATGTCGAGAGATCAGTTTAGAAAAGACCCCCCTTGTGGTCTGCCTGTGAGTCGACTTTTGCAAAGTATTTTTCAATCGCTGTCCGTGCGATTGCTGTCAAGTCGCACGCTCGACGAGATGTTGCTCTGTTTGTTTTATCCGCGTTTTTGGTTTGGCGGGTCCCCAAACTAAGATAGAAGTTCTCATAATATCGTTCAGCAGCACTTCTGAGTCTTGCAAATTAACTTATAACAGTTGCAAAAGAGTTTCACTGTCACATCAGATGATGCAAAGTTTTTACATATACTCCCCAGTTACTTTATGACTAGCGTGTTATACTTGGTGATATGAAACAGTTCCCGCAGTATTTTTGTAATTCGCTATTGCTCGATAGTGTGAGTTATAAAGAAGATCATGCTTATTTGTAAAATTTTCAATAAGACCCTTTGCTGATGTCGCTCTTTGCTTAAAAAGCTAAATCAACCATGACCGGTATGTCGTCATAGCAACAAACTCTGACTGCATTATATACAGAGTGACGGCAGGTTATCAGCAAAACCTTAAAGAGGCATTCGTTTTTTTCGGTTATTTTTATTCTGAAGTAGGCCATGAGTGATACAAACACCACATCAAGTGTCACTGTCACTCGACTGCATGATGAATATTCACTCAAACCGTTTGCAGATAGCATTATTTCGCAGCACGTAAGCTGGCTGGTTCGAAACATGTGTGCATCACCAATCTTTAGCGAAGTTAAGATTTGCTCTGAGCTGAAGTATATGCTCGCGACCCGGCTTTTGTGCCGAGGCTCGCTTGGATAAGCGGATCTGCAGCAATACTCTTCTTTCGCTTGTTGATAGAGACGCGCGTAACACCTTACAACAGGGATAGGGAATCTATTTACTATCACGGGCCGTGCGTGTTGTGGAATATCGTTGGCCGGCCGCAAAAATATTAATTTTATCCAAAATTTTACCCTTGTCTTTCTAAGAAAAATAACGACAGAAAACTATGAGAAGTAGCGGGAGATGCTTCTTTTGACTTACTGCTTTGAAGATCTGTTTATAACGGAGTTTTGTTTTGACGCGACGTTGTGTTCTTTCTTGAGTAACGAAAAATGTGATGTGGGCCACATTCAATTTCCACGCGGGCCGCAGGTTCCCTAACCCCTGCCTTACAAGTTGAACGACGTCCATGTTCTTTCTCCCAGAGACAAGCGATCGGCATCGTCGAAGGCGACTTCGCCATATCAATCAGCTTGTACCACGGCTTGGAACTGCTCTTACAGCACGGAACGAAGTCATTCTTCATATTTATCAAAGGAATCGTGGATGGATCGAGAGGTGTTGTTTTGTTTGATCATTGAAAGGCCGTGCAGCGATTTCGCGTTCATTATTATCTTGGACTCTGCATTCAGTACCTGGTTTCATTCAATGCCTGGCTTGCATTCAGTACCAGGTTTGCATTCAGTACCAGGTTTGCATTCAGTACCAGGTTTGCATTCAGTACCAGGTTTGCATTCAGTACCAGGTTTGCATTCAGTACCAGGTTTGCATTCAGTACCAGGTTTGCATTCAGTACCAGGTTTGCATTCAGTACCTGGTTTGGATTCAGTACCTGGTTTGCATTCAGTACCTGGTTTGCATTCAGTAACTGGCTTTCATTCAGCAACTGCTTTGCATTCAGTGCCTGGTTGCATTCAGTACCTGGTTGCATTCAGTACCTGGTTGCATTCAGTACCTGGTTGCATTCAGTACCTGGTTTGCATTCAGTACCTGGTTTGCATTCAGTAACTGATCGCGCCCACAATGTCGCGTTCGCAGGAAGCACACGCGCGAAGTCCATACTCCAGGCAAACCCCGCCTTTTGCTCGATCTACGAAGAACTGATCGACCTGTACGGCGGATCCCCGACATCAACTGTCCTTTTGACTCAAGCTGACGGGACTCAGCACGCTCGAAAAGATGCCGCGTGTCGCGAATCTGCTGCTGTCTACGTTTACGGCCATCCTAAAATGAAAAAGCTGGAAGAGGTAGTCGTGTCTCATTTCAGGAGTGCAGCGTCATCGAGTGAGTGCCGTTGCTTTTCCTAACCCTTTGATCAGCGTCGGTATAGAACGTGAGATGATTTCGTGGGAGAAACATATGGTAACTTCTTGAAATGTATGTTGTTTAGCTTGAAATTGATGTTTTTTGGCTGGATATTGATGTTTTTCGGCTTGAAATTGATGTTGTTTGGCTTGAAATTTATGCTGTTTGGCTTGATTTATGTTGCTTGGCTGTATCTACCTGAAATGAAATGTGCAGATTGACTAAGGTCAAGTGATCCCGGAAATCATGTCTAAAATGATGTATTATTTTCAGACCTCCGATTTTTACTCACAAACACTGTTAAAGAAATAAACATTGCAAAACAAGAGACCGCGCTTATTTGCAGATTGCTTTTCTGAGCTTCGCAGTCGCATTCACGCATTTTTTTGTGGTTACCCTACCTTCTACCCTCCATATGTTGCTTAGAGGCGATAGTGTCCACAGGGGTGTGTTATGAACTGTAGGCGTCTTTCATGCGCACTGTCTTCAATTTATTGCTTTCACTACGATATATGCAAGAAGCGATTAAGTTTGTAGCATTAACTTCACATGTATTTTTGATGGGAAATCTTATTGCGCGCCTGGCAGGTTGAAAACGTGGTTTATAATTGTTTTCTCGTCAAAGGATTTGTCGCCAGTTGTAGTCAGCGGCGGTCTTTCGCGATTGTTTTGAAGTGATTTCGTGATTACAAACAGGGCTTCGGGATCATGAACGAAAAAATAGAAGAGCTGTCAATCGTGGGTGTCTGCGCGTGACATAATGAACGCACACATTCGATTCAACCGTCTGTTTCCGAATCAGCCTCTCGTTCTTCTTCCTCCTGGTTCTTCTAACACACCTTGCGTCTCTTTTACCGGCTGTCAACAAAACTTAAGCGGTGGCAAGAGTCCTGTTCGTTTGGAACCTGTTTTTGTTTTGCTGAGACATTGCCGTCATATGTCCGAAATAGCTTGAAAACTTTATGTCATCTTTCCTTTTCGAACATTTTTTGACCGAATTGACTTTTTTGGTCATTTCAAAAAAACTCGCTCAATGACCGACAAATGACCGAAGAAAAACAGGTTTGGAACGCTGTTGGATCTCCGCAGTCTTGTGTTCGCAGGCGGCGAGAAGGAGCCGGTCGAAACTCGCGTGATGATTTTCTGTCAATATCGCGACAGCGTTCGAGAAATCACGGAACTGCTGCAGAACCACAGGCCGTTGATACGACCGATGCAGTTCGTCGGCCACGCCTCCAGCACGTCCGGCAAAGACGGGTCTCCCGCAAGTAACAACAAAACAAATCGTCGTTTCACGCAAAAGGACCAGCTGATGGTACGCATCGCACCCTTGTTTATGATGCCACGTTTGTTAGAGTTACTTGCAGTTCTGCAAGTTTTTCGCTGCGAACTGTACAGCATGTGGTTTGCGTCCCGCGGCACGTTGGGAATGTGGTTTTGTTGCTGATTATATTACCCGTTTCATTTGCACTGCAATCCAGCTCTTTCCGATGCCAACTTACAAAGCTTGTGATACCTAGTTTCTTCTTTTTATTATTCTCATTGTACCTCCAGCATGTTTACTGAGAGTTTAACCTTTTCGAACACTTACCATGCTGTGATGCTTTCTTATACAGCGGGGGTGGCCAACTTGTCTTCGACTGGGATCGACTAGAAAATTTCTTATAACTCGCGATCGACCGGTCGGTAATGAAGTCACAAGTACAAAATGTCATAAAATGCAACGTTTTTCCTGTAAACGAATTTGTGTTTCCCACACATTTACCACCGAGGGCCGTATTTTCATGTTTCGGTTAATTTGGTACTTCACAATATCACAACAGTGCTTTCTGGAAAATTGATTGAAAAATGTTCTTTTTAGGTTTCTTGTCAATTCAATGCAAAATCAAGCGCGAGCGACCAACTGAGACTCGGTGATCGACCTGTTGGTCACCGCTGTTATACAGTACTGCCAACTTCACGCCTGTAAAAGTAAACGAATTACGAACAAATTGTCGTTGTCTTTTTCGGTCTGCAATTTTACTGCTTTGTCAGCGATGTAGCAATTCGACCCAAACAATCGGACGTGTTGGTTTTCTTGTCTTTGCGACCTGTCGCGTGCAACACGCACTGCAGATTTGTCTCTGGGCTAACCCCTTCTTTTACTTCCAAGGTCGTCAGCAAGTTTCGCAGTGGCGGATACAACACCTTGGTGTCCACATGCGTCGGTGAGGAGGGTCTCGACATCGGCGACGTCGACTTGATCGTCTGCTTTGACGCGCACAAAAGTCCGATCCGGCTCGTCCAGCGCATGGGGAGGACCGGCCGAAAAAGGGAGGGGAGGATCGTCATGTTGGTCACGGAAGGAAAAGAAGAACGCGTAAGGGGCTTTCTCTGTGACGCCTACATTGCTATCTGTTTTTTTCCCGGTACTTTCTGAGTAACGACGCGGTACGCAAGTGTCTTGCAATATGTGTATCCTACGTGGTTGCATTTATTCGGTTGGATTTTACAACGTCTGACCTTATCGCAAGAAAGCCAATGAAGCAATCTCAAGGTGGACCAGATTATGTTGGTCGCGATGCTGTGGCACCAGCAGAACATACGACTAACCCTTGTCTCGCGTATTAGACCATGTCCTTATTTTTGCGCTTGTTAGCTGTAGACCTCTTTATTTTCGACAGTCTTAGGCTGGGTTTTATTTTTCGCTGAAACATTTCGGTCATTTGTCCCATGATAGTATCAAAACTCGCCATAACAGTATTTACTAGCCTACCTTTTCAGACATCATCACCGAATTTACTTAATTTTTTTGGTCATTTAAAAAAATTGAGTCTATGGCCAAAAAATGACCGAAAAAATAAACCCAGGTCTCAGTGGAGCTCTTCCCACTCCCCTTCTTCCTGACAGTCCTGTCATTCTGTTGCTTGTTTGCTGTCTTATTTGGAGTATAATCCAATAGTGCCACTGAGACTGATTGGCAGCTTGGCCCAACAAACTGATCCCTTGCGTATGGGTGTCGGAAGGGGGTCTTGCCTCCCTTGGATTTTGAAATTTGACATTTTCCTATCAAATTTTCAGCAAAAAAAGTTTTTTTAGTTTCAACTAGGTAAAATGAAATTTCATCACTTTTGGCCCCCGCCTGAAAAAATCCTTTTGGCTACCCTTGGAAAAATCCACTTCTGAACCCCCCTCTGGAAAAACTCCTTCCGACGCCCATGCTCTTGGCACCCTTTTGACTTGCTCCGCGACGTGCCGTGGCCTGATGGAGCCGAGCACGGCCATGAACCAATTTCAAGCAAGAGCTTGAAGCAAACCTTACTGTGTGCTTTACCTCAGGACAGGAAACCGAGTCGATTTGAAGCTGCAGATTAGATCAGTAAATATTTTCCTCTAAGTTCACCCGTCAGCTTATTGATTTTGACGCTACGATTCTCGTGCAGGACTACAACTCGAGTGTGGCGAGTCGGAAGAGTGTCTACAAAGCGATCGCCGGAGCGGGAAAGTCGTTGCAGTTCTACCAGCACAGTCCCAGGATGGTTCCGCAGGGCCTGGACCCTGTCTGCCACAAAATGTTCATCACCGTTGCCGAACAGAGCAGCAAGGCTGCCGATAAGAAAAGCAAAGCGAAAAAGAAGACCCAAAGTGTCGGCGACGTGTCCGTTTTGCTCAAGAAAGGTAGGGTATTTCGTTTGAAGATTTTTCGTCAGGTGAAAGAGGGTTTAGGTTTAAAAATCTTTGCAGTGTTGAAACGAGACGTTTTTTAGAACCTAAACCTTTTTAGAATTGTACACGTTGACCCCAAGTAAGATCCTGATTGACAGCAGCCATCAAAATGTATTTTAGTTCAGTTGCCTTGAAAAACATGCCGCAAAATAACTGAACCAAACTGGATGGTGTCCGATTCGGTTTTTGTCCCGGTGGCAAGCGAAACTTCTGACCTCTGCGAAATTTCTGACCTGTTGTTGTGCTTCTCAGAATAAAGAAATTAAGCTTGGTAATTACTTTTTTGATGTTTGTTGTGTGAATTAAAACTTTTTGGTTGGATGTCAGGTACCCACAACAAGCTATAGTACGGGAATAACTTTAGCCACTGAAAATTTTTGGACTTAGTCCTGGACCTCAATTCTTTTTCTTTTTCTCACCCAAACCCTAACCCGACACGCTTACCTAAACACGAATCCCTCAGCCCTAATCATCAGTTTTCTCAGCGTATTTGATATGTAGAATATTGCTCTTTGCATGCGGGCATGGCGTGAAGTCAGAAATTTCGCTTAACACCGGGCCTAGCACTAAAGACCAACTTTTCACTTTTCAGCCAATCTGGGTTATTTTTTCGCTGTGACATTAAGTTCATTTTTTGCTGAGAAATTTCGGTCACTGAAACATTTCGGTCATTTTTCTCACAGTTGTATGAAAACTCGCCGTAACAGTGTTCATTAGCTTATGTTGTCAGACATTCTGACCGAAATGACTTAATTTCTGTCGGTCATTTCAAACACATATCGGTTTATAACCGAAAATTGACCGAAAAAAAACAGAAGCCATGTCGAGAAATCCTGGGAGTATGCCAAAGATGTCTACGCATGTTTTTGGATCTTGAGAAAGCATACGACCGAGTTCTTCGTGAAAAGCTTTGGGGAGTATTGCGGGAGTACGGTGCTGACGACCACCTGTTACAGGCCGTCAAGTCACAGTATTCCTGCTCAGACGTTTGTGTCTGTGTCGGCAAAGTTAAACCACAACCGTTCACAGTGCTGGTTAGACTCTGGCAAGGGTGTGTGCTGTCACCGCGCCTCTTCATAATATATATGCATTGGATAGACAGTAACAGTCGAGTCAACGAGGGCGTCGCTGTTGGAAGCTGCAAGATCAATCGCTTGCTTTTTGCATACGATTTGGTACTGCTGTACATCTTCTCAATAGGGTCTTCAACATGTGCTAGATCGGTTTTGAGCTGCATGCGACCAAGCGGGAATGAAAATCAACACATAAAGGACCGAGATATTTTGTCTCTCCAGAAACCCAAGGCAGTGTATGCCGCAAGTAAGCGGCAATAGATGCGGCAGGTGGAGAAATTGAAGTACCTCGGGGTGGTATTCACGAGTGACAGAAGAGGGAATAAGGAGACTGATACACGGATTGATAAAGCAAACGCGGTTCTGCGTGAGCTTTATCGCTCTGTGGTCACAAAACAGGAGATTTCAATTCATAAAAATGACCGGTCTTTGCTCCGATCTTCCCTCGTGGCTATGAACCTTGGGTAATGACTGAATGAATACTGCGCCAAGTGCAAGCGGCAGAGATGGAATTCTTGCGAAGAGTTCACGGCGTCGCACTTCGCGACAAAGTGCGCAGCTGTGAAATTCGTGAAGCCCCGGATGTCGAGTCATTTCACCGAATCGAGAGATCCCAGCTACGTTGGTTCGGCCACGTGACCAGAATGTCCCAAGAAAGATGGGCGAAGCACATCCTGCTGGTAAACCTGCGGGGTAACCGCCCAGAGGTTGTCCGGGGACCAGGAGATGTGATTAGATAACCGACCTTTCTTGACCCCTCTTTGTGTCGAGCCTATTGAAATGGCTTAAAACCGTGAGGTATTTCGAGTCTTACTAGGATTGCTGCAACCGCAGCCCTCTCCAGAGGAAAAGCGGGTAAAGAGATGAATGAATGTATTCTTCGCCCTTGCGCACCGCTGAAGCTTTTGCGCCAAATTTGTTGACCTGTACCTTTGCTTGCATCAGCGTTGCAGAAGAACCAACGCAACGCCCTACTCACTGACGAGCAGAAGGAGAAATGGAGAAACAGCTACCAGCTGTCGACTTCTGAGAAGTTGAAATTGAAAAAGCTCCCCGATTATGGTCAGAGCATGTACCTAAATAAAGAGGTCAGTCGTGGCTGTCTTTTCTGCTTCAGGGCTTTGTTTACTGCGTGGAATTCATGCTCTTCTCTTTTCCAGCTTTTCCAGCAGTCATCATGCGCGAAAAGGACGATTTCATTTTCAGAGTGGTTGCCATGGCAATGCAGACTGCAACACACCGCGTTCGTGAAGCATTCTTCTCGCTGCGTTATGCTCACTGAGGTGATTGTGATTGAATTCTAGTATTCAATCTGGATTTTTTCGATGATGTATGTTTGTAACCCGCTGTAGCAATGCTGTTTAAGGCCTAGAGTTAAAAGCAATGTTTTGTAAGTGTTGAACGTTTCTATAGATATGATGGTGTTCAGCTTTTGTAAATGCTTCTCACCTTCGACTACATAAGCAATTTTTATTGCACTCTGTGTCACTGCAATGCGAGCCGCATGTCTAACGATGACAATGCACTGTGGACAGGCACAGAAAACAGGGAATTGGGTATGGCATACTCCAAATAATTGTACGAAGATGGTGCAGTGTGTACGTTCATACTCCTTGCGCAACAAAAATGTTGATAGCCTATGGTTTATGCGAAGAGGTTGTAAGAATGAATGAGTCCAAGTCATTTCTCAACTTTGAAAAACAAATGTGTTCTGAAAATACTGTGGATTCTGTGCAGGTAGTCAGTTCGTAACCCCCGTCACAAAGACTTTGCGCCCCCGACCAACTTTGGCCCATATATTTATATCGAGTTTCCTACAGACCAGACAGCGTTAATAGCACAGTTGCAAAGTCGGATTTCTGCTTGAAGGCTTTGCTGTTTTGATCGTTTGCAGATGCTCGAGGCATGCGAGGTCATCAAGCAGCTGGACGAGAAGTCCATCGAGACCTATTTTGGAAAAACCGGAACGAACCCGGACAGCGATAAACCGCACGCAGGGATCGAGAAGTTCGTGACCGCGCGTCGCGAATCTGGCGAGGAGGACGATCAAGCGTTTGCTGGGAATGCCGAGAACGATGAAGAACTGGTGGTCAAACGCAAGCGTTCTTCCCTGAAAAGTGTCGTTATATCGTCCGACGAGGATGACTTCGTCGCCCAAGAAACACGACATTCAAAACCGAACGCGTCTGCTGTTGGTCGCGCTAGGAAGTTGGTTGACAACGGGCTTGACGACGGTCGCGACAAGCCCGGTTGCAGCTACTCCAAAGCTGATCGCACCAATGTGGCGTCGAGTCATGTTAAGAAAGTGGAGGTACCAAAGAAAGCACCAACGGACGACCATCTGTCGGTTGCATCTGATAAATCCTCCAACTGTGATACACGTCACGCTGACTCGAGTAGCACTTCCGCAAACGCAATGTCAGCAACAAGGAAGGTTTCTGAAGCTTCAGGCCACGAAGACAGTGCGTTTCGATTGTGCAAAAAACAGGTCTCCCCCTCGATCTCGGACAACCTTCCCGCCATTTTGGCCACGCCTCTTGACGTCAAAAGCACGGCTCGCGAAGAGGGGGAGCTGGCTGGCACTTGTCGGATTCCAACACCCCCAAACATTGACTCCATTGCTTTCAGCTTCTTGGACGACTTCAATAACGCCAGTGACAAGTCATGTGGCAGTGAAGAAGACGCGAAACCAGCTTGTTTCAAACTTTGGGACTCGGACAAGGAGGATGAAAAAGTGGAGCCTAATGCCCCGGATGTTAGGCTGGTGGCCGATGACGTGCTTGCTGAAGACGACAGTGTGTTTGGTGAGCAAAGCAGTGAAAAAGGTTTGTTTGATATGGACACCAAAGTTGGTGCATCGTGCGCTGAGAAATACCAAGAGGTATTCACTGCTGGACCCTCTTCTGTTTGTGATTCTTCGAAATCGCCCGGTATGGAAGAAGTTCAAGGTGCTGCAAAACGGGAAACCCCCCAAGTCAACGTTGGAAAGCAGGAAAGACGCGCAGTGCCGGATTTGAGTCGCAATCAAGTGTCAGATGAAGAGACTTCGAAAAACGATGACTTCAAAATCGCTGCACGGTATAACGAGAGCGTGGCTGACCCCCCGGGAAACCTTGTCG
>Ga0210059_1010589_pt1 | contig 14208 bp, 15 predicted proteins | sample Ectturendosymbi2_FD_188042 | JGI IMG/M metagenome (GOLD analysis project Ga0210059, IMG submission 188042) | Ecteinascidia turbinata endosymbiont from Florida, USA - Sample 2 (SPAdes) (version 2) | ecosystem: Host-associated > Tunicates > Ascidians > Unclassified | place: Key West, Florida... | reverse complement strand
CTTGCAGCACAGAGACATAACGCACTATCAGGTATTGTTAGCACTGTAAGCTGTCTACTCTGATTAGGATTCTTAGGAAAGCTGGTTTTGTAGCAAGGTTTAGTATTTAATTGATTCAAGAAATAAGCAAGTGAACAAAGCGTTTTCCGTGACGATTCCAAGAAGGAAGTCGAGAATAGGACATTGCTGAAGCAAATGGTTCCTGGAGATAAATAGGCAAACATATAATCTAACATTAGTCGTGCAAGCAGAAACAATTGTTTTCTTTTCGGGTAATAAAATTAAATTTTCCTCAACCGTCCTTATTTTTGGTTCTGGATCGATGGTAGCCCTGCCTATGTCATATTAGTAGAGTCCTTCTCAGGCAATTATTGAGAAGTATTTGCTTTTAATTGTAACTACATGTTTGGATGAACACATTTTGCCACACAGTTTGTTGCATGTTGCATATATGTGCGCTTGAACAGACAATGTTGTAAGATTCACGGCATAGTCATAATATAAATAATATGATACAGTATTTTTTCGATTGTGCGCTGTGGCTTATAAATTTTGTTTTCATTTTTTCATGCGGCTTTTCCATTTTTTATTTCTTTAGCTTTCTGAAAGGTATAGATGACGCTCAGTCTTTCCTTGGCTACGTTTTGTTGACCAAACTCTGTTCATATTGTATTCTCTTCAGTATCACGTGCGCATCCGTCACAGGAAGGATTACCAGTTTCCTGGTGATAATTATTTGCGACTGATTCGCTTGATGTGTGGTCACTGCTGCGATTTACTATTTTGCTAAAGGAGGGATTATGATTAACAGAAGGCAGTTGTAGTGGTGTAAACATCATTACCAGTGTTGCCAAAAACGCGAAACGTGCTAGTGCGCGAATGTAACTCAGAGGCTTAGGCAACCTATGTACAAGTGCGGCTTCCATTCATTTTTAACACCCTTTCGTGCGGCTAACAATCGAGCAAATACGGTAGATGCCACGTATATCACGTCTTCAGAGAAGGAAGCAGCATTAGGCTTACGTCATCTAGATCTGTGGTTCCTTGCTGACAGCAACAGCTGGAATGTGAATGGAAAACCTCACAACTGTGAGGCATATGCTCAAGAATACTGAACCAGCTGGCTTCTGACAATGTTCTTGCACAGCAAAGCGAACTTTTTCAGTTGGTATATTAAAAAACACATTTCAGGTACCAAATTTTCTCTTTTCAAGTCTATGGCAACTTGGCAGAGGAAAATATGATGTAGCAACAGCTACAGAAAATTTCTAGGGAGAAAGTTGTCCCATAAACGGTTTCGGCCAAAATTGGGGAGATTCGGGCAAAATATTTTTGCACCCCCAAAACCTTGCCTGCGCGTACACGTATGTCCAGGACAAGCGAGTAATTCACTAGGACTAGACACGATCCCCCCAAAACTTGGACTGTCTCATAGAAAACCGGACGTGTTGTCACCCTAGTTACCTACTTATGATTCTCTCAAGTATCGAAGACATTCAGTTTATAATTGTCAGCGAGCGTTATTGTGATTTCCGTCGCTGAAGCGTTTTCACCAAATGAATAACCGCATATGTAGCTATCAATCGACCTCTAGCCTGAGCTGTGACTCCAACTTGACTTCCCAACTGGACGTTTTGCCGCTGCACTTGCCAAAAATACACATGTGTTTTTCGGCAGTTGCATTCCTGATCGTTGCAAACAATCCCTGGCTGCTTAAAAGCACTATCTTTTACCGTAGAATGTGGTTTTGAAGTAATATCGACGTCAAGGTGTTTCATTGTAACGAAAGCTTTTCGTGAAACAACTCTAATACAACAGCTAAACGCGTTTATCTTGGTAATAACGGGTAAACTATTACGCGTTTTATGTTTATTCGGAGTGCTTTCATCCAAATACGTTTGTGCAGCCGCAAAGCATTCAAGAAAACGAAAAACGTCAAGAGTTACAAAGAATTGAAACAATACATGCCTACCGACTTCCTCTTCATACCTGAAGATGTTGCTGGGTAAGAAACAATTTGCATCCATTTTAGTTTTGCGTTAAACCGTTGCAAGCAGATCAACATGGCTTTGATTTACCTCAGCCTGATAAACTATGACTTAACGTGCAAAGTGGACTTTGAGTTTTGCCAGCACGATCCGTCTAATTTTTGCGAATTAACTTGGCATATACTCGTATTTAGTAGCTGCATGGAACTCGTGTGAATGCAATCTTTGACAAAAGCAGGTAAACCTGATCCTACCGTGTAAACACTAATTCGTGAGTAATGAAGATAAAGCTTGTTTAAGAGGATCATATTTGGGATTTTGCCTGCATTTGATTCACATTTAACAATCGTTGCAATCTTTCACAACTTTTTCTGGATTATTATACATGTAATCTTCATGGTGTCTGATTTCTGTTCTCATGCGCGCTATTTTTTTATGCGATGAAGCGTGACCAGCGATCGACGCAAACAAGAGGTAAGAACTGACTTGATTTTATCGTTTTCTTCTGATGTACAAATCAAAAACGGCAATCATTCTGAAACTGTGCTGTAACCGTGTGTCGCATTGTGCACCGAAGGTCTCGCTTTCGACATGATTTCTGAAAGAACTGGATTCATTTGCATATGCGTGTGAGTCGACAGTCAGAACTTTTCTCTCATGCCGAAAACAGCGGTGCGCTTTGATAAGCGCTGCACTTCAAACCTCAAAGTTTCAACTATTGTAACAATTATCAGCTAGCCTAAGTCGTCATGAGGTAAGGCCCATGTTATGGATACCGTTGCTAAGAGCTGCTTAGACATGTTCCAAATAAAGATATGTCAACATCTATGCAAAGGATTTCACTTCTTACACCGGTGTGTTGACGTTGAGAGGTTTGTGCCTGAAAAGAGACCAAAAATATCTTTCATCCTGTCGCGGTAAGAAAAGTGATAGCGCAATACAGAGCCTCTTTTCGGGTGTAGGGATTGCAGTAGATTCAATGCAAGGCCTCTCCCACACAAATGTGCCCGCAACAACGCATTCCCGAGGTACGCGCTAATATCGCAAAGTTGCTGTGTAAATGGCACGGCGGTCTGTCCAACGGTATAATTTGGACAGTTACTACCACGAAAGGTGAAAAATTTATCAAAGTCATCGCACATCAGTCGTCGCGAACATGACCAAGAACTGCGTTTGGACTTTACGACTGTCACGAATCAGTCTCCCCCAACCGCTACATATAAGTCCACGTTGCATCCGCTACACATTGGGGAGGTGAATGGAACAGTATAGAGTGCTTCGAGTCTGAGAGACTTGAAAGCCACACGCAAACGCCCATCTTTTCATAAGCTAGTTAGAAACTGCAACATTACTTCACTCACAGGAAAAGAGCACGAACTGGTCGAGGAAGCCAAACGATGATCCCTGGATGTTGCTGGCGTCTCTTCGACTAAGCGTCGTGGTTCTAACACTGTAGAGCTGAACGGCGGGTGGAAACTCTTCTACTCCAGCGTTCAGTCAGCCCTCTCGGAGAGAGTGTGCATGTTGAGGTTGAAATTGTCAGACCGCTCCATGTGCTTGATACGAGTTTACGCCCCAAACCCATGCACGCAGTACCCGGAATTTTTGGAAGAAACTAGTGATGCCCTGCGAAGGGTTGAATCTAACAAATCCACGATCGTTTTCGGAAACTTCAGTGCACACGTTGTGAAAGATGCAGGGGCATGGAAGGTTGTGATTTCCAACTTGGTGATGCTGACGCAAATGATAACGGAAGGCTCCTGCAACTGTTGTAATAACGCACTGTGCATCATCAACACTTTCGTCCGACGCAAAGGTATGCACAAGTACATCTGTCGCAGAGATCTTTGCGCCAACGGTCACTCATTGATTTCTGCATAGTTGCAGCTGACGTTTTCCGTCCAGTGTTGGACGATCGTGTTAAAAAGGGTACAGAACTGTCGACCAGTCCACACCTGCTGGTCTGTTCTGCACGCAAGTCTGGCAACTTGCATCTGGTAAAACCTCCGGGGCCTACACAGGGCCTCCGAGAGATATTTTACCAAGGGAGTACGAAGACCGATACCGGGCCCCTTAGCTTCCTGAGCCCCCATGAAAACTAGTATAAACGCAGTAAACAAAAGGTTTTGCATATTTTTGACTTGGAAGTGAATAACCTAGAAAACATGAGAAGTCAATGAAGGCAATTTCACAGAGAACAGAGCAAAATATCAAAGAAATGAAACTTGTTTCACACTTCCATTACTATAAAACGCAGGTCTTGAACGCCCGACAGGGCGTGCACAAACTTAAGGGAGTAGAAACTCCTACCGAATAAAGTGGGAGACTCTTGAGGACAATGATGTAAGAAAAACCTTTGCGGACAGCACACCGTCCTTCTTCCGAGGTCTCCCGGAATGCGAGGTGGAGGTGGAGTGGCAGCTGTTCAAAGCAACTGTAGCTCCATCTGCTGCTCGAGTGTGCAAAGGGAAATAGCCAACAATGCATGGCTTCAAAAAAAAGCCGATTCGTCATTGCATTCGCGGTACAATGAGGTGTGAATGTCCGCAGACTTCACGGTGAAAAAGTCAAAAATAAAATCTCGTGTGTGTCGGTGGCCTGGAAGGAAGATTGGCAAATTGGGGTGGTTATTCCCATACACAAGAAGCGAGACAGGAGTGACTGCACTAGCTACCGTGACATCTCCTCGGCCTCCCTGCAAATGTATGCGCCAAGTGCCTTGAAAAAAGATGCCACGGAATAATTGAACCAAACTGCATGATGCCCAGAGCGGCTTTCGTCCAGGCCGTAACACTACAGACCAAATTTTCACTCTCCAGCAAATTTTGGAGAAATCGTGAGAGTATGCCAAAGACGTCTACACATGTTTTGTCGATCTCGAGAAAGCATACGATGGGGTTCTTAGTGAAAGGATTTTGGAAGTATTGCGGCAGTACGGTGTTGGCAGCCGCCTGTTACTGGCCGTCAAGTCACTGTATACCCGTTCGAAGGTTTTCGTCGTGTCGACGAAGTTAAATCACAACTTTCAGTGTGAGTGTTAGACTCCGATAAGGGTGTGTATTTTCACCGCTCTGTTTCTATGAATTGGATAGACAGTCACAGCCGAGTCGAGGAGGGTGGGGCTTGTTGGATCATGATCATCCATTCGCCTTTTGCAGACGATTTGGTGCCGCCAACATCTGAGCGGGGCCTTCAGCATGAATTTGGTCGGTTTTCTGTTGCGTGCGACTAAGAGGGAATGAAATCAGCACTGATAAGGCCGTGGTAATGTGTCTCTCAGAAACCCAAGCCAGTGCGCGCTGCAAGTAAGCGGCAATACACTGCAGCAGATGAAGAAGTTGAAGTACCTTGAGGTGGTATTCACAAGTGACGGATGGCTGAACAAGGGGATAAATGCACGGGCTAATGTAGCAAATCCAGCTCTGCGTGAGCTTTATTGCTCTGTGGTAACAAAACGGGAGCTTTCAAACACCAAAAAGCTGTCAGTTTTTAAATCGGTCTTGTTCCAGTCCTCACGTACGAGTATGGTCATGAATGTTGGTAATGACTGAAAGAATGGTATCTCAAGTACAAGGGGCAGAGATGGTATTTTTGCCAAGAGCTCGTGGCGTGACACTCGCGACAAAGTGCGCAACTGCTAAATTCATAAGGCCCTGAAGGTGGGCTGCTTCTCCGAATAGAGAGATCCCAGCTACAGTGGTTCGGCCACGTGACCATAATACCCCGGGAAAGATCGGCGAGGCAAGCCCTGCCTACACGCACGGAAAAGAGACCCCGATGTTTACCAAGAAACAGGTAGTGTGATTACATCTCCGACCTTGCTTGGTCCTGTCTTGATGTGGAGCTGCAGCAACTATTTGAGATTACTAAAAATTGTTATATATTTTCAGTCTTGCTAGGGGTGCTAACCCGTGTCTTTTCCCAGAGGAAATGTGTGATGAAAATGCATGAACGTTACTGCGTTCATTTATATCCTTCAAAAACTTACCAAGTCAACGTGCAGACGAGTCCTGGCAAATGATAGAACTGAAGCGAACTTGTTTGCTGTTGTGCAAGTTAAAACGGTCGATTTTACGGAACGTCATCGATGGCAGCCAATCTAACCATGAAGCAGCTACTGTCGTTTGAAATTCGCCAAAAATTATGCTGCGACTAACATTTTCGAGTCGATATATTAAAAACTAAATGTTTGAATGCAAGAATGCTAAGTGTGGACTGTACCCAAATGCCTGGGTATTTGAAATTGTTATTATTAAAAAGTATAAAATTTGATCTCGCTGAACGGTTATGAGAACTGACTGCTTCTGATCAGAATCTGAAAAAAATGTTCAACTTAAATGTTGTTTCAGTTAGTTTAATGTACGTTTCATCGTCTGGTACTTCCGTTGTTATAAACTATAGTTGCAAAGATGTTTAAACAAAGGTATTTTAGGGTTGTAACATGTTTGTATTTCATCAAATTCTGTAGCTGTTGAATCGACAGTCGTAGCACGAATTACACGCTACGGGCAAAAGCTGTTCTCGTGACCGGCTGGCGCTTTTCTTGTGTAAGGTCGAGAGTTGACTGCCGCTGGTCCGCTTATATTCTAGTTCACCAAACGTTGTACTTGGTCATGAACCGATGATGGGGCTGCAGTTCGGGAGTTGTGCAGGTTTTGGGAAACTGTCCAGGTCCACTTTAGTTCGGATCGGTGACGCCGGACTTGAATCCAGGTTTGGATCGAGCAGTCGTTTTTAAGCGCAGACTGACCTTTTTAGTTCTGCAAGGCAATCAGTCTAGGTATGGAGAACCTCAAGGTACGTGAGAAATCCTCATTCTGGCAGCCCCTGCTGCTGAACATGGACCCTACGTATTAGCTACGCCTTTACTTGGGCCTCTCTGGTAAATGCGCAGTAAGGTCCACTTATGACTGCGACCCAGTGACCCTACCCCTTTGCCCAGGCCCGCCTTGGGATTTCTCAAAATGATCCTCCTACGTAGAATTTTTTCCGGATGGTAGTACTTTAGAGCCTAGCCCGTTTTCTTTAACGCTTGTTTCACTGCGCAGGCGGGAAAAGTGATTGGTCCATGGAAGTGGTGGTGGATGAAGTGACAAGTCGTCCTGGCCATGGTTAAAGATGCCACACGTTAAAGCTTTTCGTGTTTTTGTTTTTGTCCTCGCGTTGAGCTGTTGCAACGCTATGTGCAATTTTGCGACTAATCGACGTACGCTTTCTCTTGTGTTTCTTGTTGATGATTTACTGCCCGCGGTACTTAGTGCCAAGGTGAATATCAGAATTAGAAAACCTTTGTAAAAAGTCGTTGACCTGCTTTTCCAGAATATTTCACACTTTTCATTAATTCTTCAAGATATTTGTGACCCATTATCTTAATGCGTCTCACAAGGTGCAATTTGACTGCCCTGCTCTTCGAGTTGCTGGAAGCTCAATGTGCTGCAAAAAATTCCCCATTTATATCCGCACAATTCTAACTATTGGAACGTCCATGAGTCGAAAGAAACTGGAATACACAACTCAGCCTTTCAAATAAAAATAACGAACAGGCTAGAGAATGAACATTACACCTTGAAAGCTCTTGAAACAGTCGTGGCTGAGTGTCCCCTCGAAAGTACACTGGTGCTTGTGCCGTTGCTGTATGAAAAAAAAACATTTCCCTCACTTTTGTACAAAATTAAATCACGGTCATGGCAGAAAACCCTGCTTCTCGCAAATACGATGTAGCAAAACGAATCACCATCCGTAGCGCTTTTTTAGCCAAAGCTGCTGGGTATTCGTCATTTACTGAAATCCAAAAAATTGTCGGATTTCCTGAAGTAAACATTCTTTTCAGGGAATCATCACAGGCAAGATCAACATAGCCACTTCTTTTCTTTTTAGGGCAAAGCAGCTGTCTCCACATTTTCGGTTCAAGGGCCACATAAGCTATTACACAATATTCCGAGGGCCGGACACTTCACATAATGTGATTTTTTCGGTATATGTTACATTCTACCAAATCAACAAGTTTTTGTGGAGATATCTTTTTTTATTATTGACAAAATGTCTTCGCGGGCCGGATTTAGCCCGTGGGCCGTAGTGTGGAGACTTCTGGGGCAAAAGACGATGGAGTAGGTTGCACGAAAGGATCGCGAATCCATTCATATTTAGAAAGTTAGATAGACGTTACAAAAATTTACTTCGAAAATTAGAAGGCGGAATTATACACTTATTTTCAAGCAAATCATTAGATAGCGGTACCATTTTTAACTGTTAACATCGTACTCGCTAGATCGATTGCAGCAGGCAGTATTAGCTCCTCAGCAATGGTGTAAGGTTTGTTCGACTTTGCAACTCTGTGCGCATCTTGGTAGGATGCCATTAAAGCCTTTGTTGGAAATTGCGCTATTGTGAAAAGGTGGACACTTGCCTGTTCAGATCATTTACTTTCCGAAAAAATCTTCCTAGTTATATTTACAATGCGGTTGTGATGATGTTAGATGACGTTAAAGCTTATTTGGTAGCATGCATTGGCTGGCCAATACCTTGCTGCAAACAACAAACTGGGGTTTTTCCTCTCCGTTCTGCAAGATGAATGTGAAACCAAAATCTAAATAACTGTCGCTGTACTCTTTATTTCTAATAGCGGAGTTACGCTTTGGTTTGCTACATTGGTTTCCTGTTTGCATGAACATTATAACTGACTACTGTAGCCTTCAATGCAAAGTGAATGAAAACTTGTGCAACGCCTTTAGTAGTAAACAATAATAAAAAGTTACGTAATCATTTAATAGGCTATCTACTGTCAGCATCATCGCACTTTAACAATAGCCTATAACTATCCTTTGGATAAAATTATAAAACTGCACAGAATTTTACCGTTGTTAGCTCATTGGATAAAACTGCAAATTTACTTTTGTGTGACGCCCTTAGAAAATTAAAACGACGCACCAGGGCGTCTCGACGAACAGTTTGAGAACCATGGGTCTACTGGCTGCGAACTTTGCTCCACTGGTGTGATAACAATGCAGTATTTATTGTTGACGTTTTGAGAATGTATGCAAATTCTCTTCCTCAGCAGACAAGCAAGAAACAAAATCAAAGCGTTCACACTGCATTTCTGAAAATTTTCAGAGTGGTACATGAACAAATGGACAAAAAATGCCTTAGAAATACCAACATTTTAAACGATTTCCCACGTTTTGACAATTTCCAAATTTTCGATCGGATGGCCTGTCTCAAGATTAATCTTGTAAGTAGATGATTAACCAGGAGGACAAAGAAAATTCAAATAAGAGTTTGCTTAAAAATGATTAGAATACAAAATTTCATCTATATTCTTTGAAAGTTTTTGCAAATGTCAAAATTGCTATGTAATGTTTTGAAATTAGGGGGGGCAAATGACCCCCCCCCTGGTTGGGCGCCTGTGGTGTTATAACAAAATTCTCTCTCGACAGGTGAACAGCGGATTGTGAAACGTGTAGTTCCCGTGGTTTCTCACTGAATCTTCTGCGTTCGTACTTTCATAACTGTTCAATTTTCAAAAGTTTATTATTTTGACAGTGGAATTTAATGCTCTGTTTCTCCAGCTTTAACTTCTAAAAATATTCTCGTTAGTGCTAATTTCTGTTTAGAAGAGGGGTGGGGAACCTATTTACTATCACGGGCCGCATGAATTGTGCATTGTCGTTGGCGGGCCGCAAAATAAATTAATTTTATCCTAAAATTCTACCTTTAACTATGAGGAAGAGTGACTTCTCTTGACCAAGTACCTGCCTATCATGGTGCTTCGTTTTGACGCGATAACTTGGGTAAGGAAAATTCTGATCCGGCATGCGGGCCATATCAAATGTTCACGCGGACCGCAGATTCCCCAGCCCTGGTTTGGAGGAAGTATGCGTGTGGTGGTTTTTTTATTTGTTTATTGCTGAGCTGCGTTGTCATTCACGTTGTTGTTGTTGTCTTCGCACTTTTAACTATGTGAGCGAGTAAGGCGTTTGTGGTGCGTTTCGAATGCTTGTTCTTAGCTCTTCCAAATTTCGCTGCAAAAGTTGGTGTAAACTTGATCAGTCGCTGTCGTGGCTAAGCACAAAAACTTCAAGGTGACACCCAGATTATAGGGAGACCATTTTCGAAGTTTCGATTACAGCTTTGCCAAAACACCACAACGTGACTTGATCTCTTGGAAAACTGCGGCTTTTTGTTTTCGCTAAAGCACGATCAGGCAATCACAAGTCTTTTGTAACACTTTGGAAGGCAGTTACGCTTTTCTGCGATGTAAGCGCTCGCCAGCTGTATGGGTGAAACCAACAGTCACTGCTAAGGTGCAGATTCACGTTCACAGCACCTGTTTACAAACTTTACGTGCAATAAAACCGTTTCCATCAGAATGGGCTGCCCGTTTGTGTGCCATTAGATACCGGTTACGCAAACGCTTGACTGCAATTTGGCCATGGCGTGATGGAAAGAGATTTCACTTTGTGCGCAGTAGTTGATGGGATGAGTCAACTATTTTTACAATTGCCTTCTGAAACGTAACAGGGGCAAAACGCTTCACGAATCAGATATGAAGAAGTTTGTCACTGACAAGATTTTTATGTGAGAAGCAACAATACGGACATTTGCGCAACGTCTCCTCTATTTTAAAATCACCACATTTGGTTTGCAGACCTTTGTTTATTTGCGTTGCTGTTACAGCGCCGTGAACTCGAACAAGGTTCCTTCAAACAGAAAGAAGTGATTTTCCAGACTTGATCTTTTGACATGCATTCTGATAATACAGTATTTTCTTGTACAGTACTTTTGATAGGATTGATAATTTTATTCTGATCGTGTTAACTATGATAGCGCCTGTATTTGACATGAGCAGGGCCGGCCTTATGCCGATGCAGCTGCATTTGGGACCCGCGCTATGGTGTTTGCGCAGGTTATTCGATTTTGCCAGATACTCCTACCGTTCTCGAATTCAGTAAAAACAGTTTGCAAATATCATTGCAAACAATTAATCTCTCATGAACCAACTATCAATTTCCTCTATATCGAACGTTATCAAACGTGCACAATTCTCATGCTGCGGCGTTATATCTGCGCTCCACCATGTTCCACTCTTTATGGAAAGAACTTGGTTGTTGCGACTGCAGTAGACCTAGGGACGCCGGAACGTCAGTAGGGCAGGGGGGGGGCAGAAAAAAGTTGAGGGCAATGCAAACTTATGAAAAACAAAAAAATCGTTACCAATTATCAAACCCGTAACTAGAGTGGCGCAGGGAGCGTAGTCTCCCCTGAAAAAATTTGGCCCTCCCTGGAAAAATGTGTTGGACATAGTTTAAAAAATTTGGGCCCCTTTCAATAAACTCTTCGCCGCCCCTGGTGTCCCAATCTGATTAGGGCCTGCCAATCATGCTTGCTACAGTTCAAAAATAATGAAACAAACTATGGACAACTTGTTTCAATTCAACCTTGATAAATCATAAAATTACCTACGAAAAGACACCTTTGCTCCCGTAGTCCCTCGTTTGAAAGGTCAGGGATCCAATTCCACCGCTCTCCGACGTTCCTGCTTGCCGCTATCAGCAGTCACAGTCTCGCTACATTACCTGCCAAGATGTCTGCGTTCAAGAGTCATGTGACAAAACGCCTAATATCGTAACTTGAAGTGAACATTTAAAGTTTGTTGCCATGTTATTCTTACACGATAAAGACCAACAGTAAAACAATCCGCTCGCGAGTTTGGTAACTTGCCCCTGCAGGCAGTAACATAGCCAGACCAAACGTTTGGGGGGGACAAAAAATTTGGTGGGGAACAAAATGTTTAATTTTAGGCGAATAACACTATTTTGTTTGTGATACCGCCTCTCAAAGCACAAATGACTATATGTTCTAAAAATCTGTGGGGCACATGGCCCCCCTGGCTACACCTATGCCTTGAGGCAAAGGAGTGGACATGCGTGCACTGCACGATACCAGAACAGTGAACCTGGCTCTTGTGCCGTGTAGTGTTGTACCGGCAAATAAACTGTTATTGCAAGAACTAAATCAATTGAGCTGCTGACGTCAAATTTTCTAGAAATTTTTAGTTCTCGGCCCCAATTTCCAGAGAGGGGTAAATGCCCAATTGACCCCGGGGCAGATTGAGCCAATAAGGTTGGGGGGCGATTTCAGTAATATTTTTTGGTCAGGTCTCATTACGGGTAAGTATACTTCACAACACTTTGACAAAATAGCCTTGTATTGCGAATGCTGTTTTCCTAATTGTACGCAATCATGGTAAACAAGGTTAATTCGTAAGTTTTAGGGAGAGCGATCCTCTCAATCGCCCCTCCTGGTTTCGCCCCTATTTTGACGTCTCTGCAGACGCATCCGTAACCATAATAAAAAAGCACATCCATAGCCATAATAGTCATTGTTTTCGCATTTACATGTTTAGCAACAATGTTGGCCTCAAAACTAATAACAGAAATTATAGAAAACCATTCTGAATTGTAGGTGTGCGCGATTAGCTGCAATAAATTTGCTTCTAAGTGGTCTTGATAAATCATGAAATTACTTATGATACTGGTGTGTAAGGGCACCTGTGTCCCCGTTTCCCCCCTTTCAAACGGCGGGGGGCCGTGCCCCCGTAATGCACCCCTGTTCCGGCGTCCCTGAGTAGACCTACAGCTACTTCAAACAAGGTGTGTAGTGATTCAACTCGCAATGATCAGGTTAAGACGAGTGTCTGTCATTTATAATTCATGGCATTTCTTCCAACGTAACGTTGTTCAATTCTTGAAAGGTCCTGTTTTGGAAAACTCTTGGTTGGTTGCGGGTAGAATACATGTCGAAATGTATTGTTAAAATTAATTCTACGACATTGAAACAAATGACAAAAGGTGAAAGGTTGAACTCGTGGAAGTCAAAAATCTCGTGCAAGCAGCGCAAAAATTGTGTGAAGTGTTCACACTTACATTATTCCGCGTTATTTGTCGGTCGTGCAGGTAATTTTATCATTTGCCGCTCCACCAAACTTCATTGTGTTTTGCCTGTCTTCAAGCGCATGTAGGTAGAAATTCAAAGTTCAGGTTCATAAGCGTAAAGGACACTAAGGTTACCCTGCAACTTAACTAGACAGGCAAAAATTGTGAATTTCATCCAGCAAGCTCGTTCATGTTTATCATTATATTGGGCGGCTATATGCTTCTATTTCATCAATCAACCATGCGCATTATATTGCGTTTGATAAGTGTCTCTACGTCTGTGACGTAATACTGTAGTTGTAAAAACTTTGTACGTTTATTCCAAGTCCATGCATTGAGAATAACTGTAAAATTGAGCTTTGGGCGGATGCATGGGTTGCTCTCTTGTGAAGTCTGTTTTTTTCTTGCACTGCGTCATAAAACGGATAGTTGACCGTGTGCCCAAATGTTTCCTTTGTACAATACTGCATCTGCGCGTGTGGTTACCGAAAGCGAGAAAGGTGATCAGTTCATGTTAACAGTTTTCTCCAAGTTAGCTGTTCTTCGAACGAAAGTGCCGTTCGACACGGTGAAGTAATTGCGTTGTAAGTTCAATTCGCTTGCAATTTCGGCCTGATTGACGTAGCTTTGCACAGGCGCTCGCAGCTCGGATCTCCATTGCAGAGCTTTCTTTATGATGTTTGGCTTGATTACGAGTGGTAGCGGTACTCTGTCTAATGTCCACCACAGCAGCATGCTATTAGTCATAAACATGGACGTAGCTTGGGGCACGAGCCACGCCGCTCCAAAAGAAACTGCCGACACATACATATTAACTTAAAATGATTTGCCTCTATTTTGATATTCATCTAGGCCTAGTTATTTTGCTAAAACATTTTAATAAAAAAGATCGTAGCACGGTTGGTTGAATATGATGACGTCATAACACCACTGCTCACAGCGGCCCCGCGTCTAAGTCTTGCATTGGGTCCTGGACCTGAGTACAGGGGGGAATCATCCCCCCACCAGACCTAAACAGGTTTTGAAATGACACTTGATTTCATTGATAATCATCGCCAAAATATTTTTGTACTGTACATTACCGTATTTACTCGATTGTAAGCCGCGGCTTATAAAGTTTTTTTTTCATCATGTTTGCGGCTTAAATTCAAGGGCGGCTTACATTCAAGGGCGGCTTACATTTTTCTTTGCGATGCTGATATTATTTTGGTTTTTGTGATAAGCTAAGGATACGGTATAGAATTTATCGCAAGTGCTGCATCATACGGCATTCGCAACCGGCGAATGCC
>Ga0210059_1010588_pt1 | contig 14208 bp, 9 predicted proteins | sample Ectturendosymbi2_FD_188042 | JGI IMG/M metagenome (GOLD analysis project Ga0210059, IMG submission 188042) | Ecteinascidia turbinata endosymbiont from Florida, USA - Sample 2 (SPAdes) (version 2) | ecosystem: Host-associated > Tunicates > Ascidians > Unclassified | place: Key West, Florida... | reverse complement strand
ATTAAAAAAGTGAGTTTTGAGCAGTCTTTTGAACGAGGAGAGGTTCGCAGCATCTCGCACTTCCTGCGGCAGGTCGTTCCAGAGGGTAGCGGTTTCTACGGTAAACAACCTGTTGCCGCAAGTGGCTGTGCGGCAGGCTGGAACATAGAGAAGGTTTTTGCTTTCAGAACGCAATGAGTGTGTGGGGCAGTAAGGACAGATCAACTCTTGAAGATAAAGGGGGCCAACGCCACGAAAAGCTCGAAATACAATGCATAGGAGTTTGAAACGCGGCCTAAACAGAACGAGAAGCCTTCTTCGTACATATCCACACCTATTTTCATCATGAGGCAATTCGGTCCTACATTTTGACATTCAGCTGCACAGCTTTGCAAAAACAGTGTTGTCTGTAGAGCAGGGAATGTACTTTAAATTTATTTTGAAACTCTATCATATTTTTCCTTTAAAGCAATCAAGACAAAACAGCTCAGCGTCAGCTTCCAGTCAAACCTTGTTTAATTTTTACTTGTGAAAAACCCTCACGTTTGTTTGAAACGTGCTACGGCTTGAAGCACGATATGGAGCTTGCACTAATTCCAAATACTTCATAGCTGGAGATACTGCAGAAGCCATCATAGTAGAAACGCTAGACAAAGATCCATGCTATGCAGATAGTACGCATCGCTCAAGGCAGGAGGCTTTGCCGTAGGTCGTTTATCAGAATTATTGTTAACGTGATTTACTAAATGCTCAATCAATCACTCAAAACCGTCGATAACCTTGCAAAGTCGTATTGTTGAACACGATTGAAAAGACACAAAGCAATCAATATTCAGCAGATTCATCAATCTTCATGAGCTGCTTTACTGTATTGCTGAAATTTGTGAAAATTTCGGTGCAATAATTTTTAGATTTGGTGTTAAACAAGGAACACATAGCAAACTTTTAACTTAACCTGTATACATTGCTTTCACACATGAATCAAATCAAAGAAAACATTGTGAAAAAATGTAAAAGAAGTGTGCCGCTAAACGGATTTCCGAACATTATTTCTGCTTGATATTTATGGCATTAGCGCAATATGAAAAACATCTTATACAGTTTGAGTTACAAATTCTTTTGGCAGTTTTTCATGAAGGCAAGAGCACTTGAACCGCATAACCACATCTAAAAATGCCAGAAAATTTTGTCACAGAAAAGAATAAGACAGTGTTTCGCATTAATAAGATATAACGGTTTGCGTGTAATCTATGGATAAATTGTTGGAAAATTGACCTGAAGTTCAAAATTGCAATCGACCAATCTTGATTGGAGGGATCAGTTGATCACAAACTTCAAAAAATAAGATGATATTTTCACCTGTGCTGCGTACAAAAATGCGGATCTTAAAATTGGGTTAGACTCTTACCAAGTAAACATAATAATTGCTTTACCTTAATTTAGTGAAATTCGAAGTTCATATTTGGGGTCGCAGTCAGTTAAACAAAACTTGGACAATACTCAAATGCACTACAGTGAGAAAAAGGTCAATTGCAAAAAATGTATGATCCTTTACAGTTGCATTCAATTTAGAGCACAGCTGGTTATCTTCTCATGATAACATTTTGCTGAAATAAATCGTGGCGTATTTGTTCGTGATATGAATAAGCACAAACACATCGCACTCGCCTAACTTTTTGAAACTTGTTGTTTCGCACCGAACATTCATCTCACGTTCCTTCATATGTTGAAAGCCAGCAGCTTGTTCTTGCACAAAATATCGCATTTTCTAGTGGACTTGACTTGCTGCAAAGATTTAAAAACAAGTATCAACGTTACTTCTCTATTTGCTTAAAAATGCTTTGTTCAAACAAGCTACAAAATCCCAAGTGGGTAGCTATTTACAACAGTTACAATGGCTGGAACATATATGCAACTCTACTGAATTTACTTCAGCTAGCGCTGCCTTCTTTGACCATATATATACATATTACATCGCCAACAGAAAAACTAACTGCAGTGACTTAATGAAATAAAGATCTGTCAAATCATTTTCCCGTATTTTTTCAATGAAATCTAGTAGTTTCAACAAAGTATTTGCTAAATACCTCAATTTTTCCAACTGTAATGCTGATAACTTGTTGCTAAAGCAGAGTATGCAATAGCTGGACTCGATATGACTACAAAAAACATGCGAAATTTTAGATGCCAGTGTCAGTGCAGTTGAAAAAATTCAATAAAATGTTCCATTAGGGAAATGGTAATTGAATACAGTAATAGCTGATGATGCGATGCCTACGTAGCAGGCAAAATATATTCTCTGTAAGATTTTAGTGTCTGATTTTTTGCCGGAAAAGCATTCCTTTCGACAGACAGTGATTAGGGAAAATGGTTACAATCCAAACATGCTGGCACAAACGCCCTGTATACCATTAGGACTTTACACAGAAATTAAAAGTAAAAATAGGCTGTACAGAGAACTGGTAAGCACTGAGTTTAGTAATGAGGAAATCATATTAAATACAAAAATATAGATGTATGGTCAGCCATCTGCTGAATCAAGCAAATGAAATTACTACCAATCACTGTTTGGCTCATGTGGAAGTGACTGTGCAAGACTGTGGAAAATACTTAAACCTTGTGCAGTTCCAAAAATAAACTAACTAAAGTTTGCCCGGTTAAACTGCTTGATCCCAAAAATCTGCTGTGTACTGATAAGCCAGAAAGCATGGTAAACATATTTAAAGTTTATGTTGTGTCGGAATAAGCAGCTTGGAAGTAATAACTCTTTTCCATGTGGCCATACATATCCTGCAAAGTGTACACTGTAGTAGACCTAATAAATGTCCTGAATTACATGATACATTTCCGGAAAAAATGAGACTATAATAAATGGGTTGCAAGGATGCAAGAGCTGTAAAATAAATGGCATCCCAACACGCATCGTTAAGAGTGCCTGTTTCCTTTCTAGGCCGAATATTTGATCTGTGTATCAGAAAAGGTATCTGTCGTCATAATTTAAAGTACGCATAAGGGCCCCTCCTCATTAGGGATAGCACAAGGAACTTCGCACAAATTACAGACCCATATCACTCCTTTCGTCTATCTATGAATAGGTTTTTAGCTGGATGGCATGCAATGCGAAAAATTTATTTAATGACAATTGGCGGCAGGCCGAAACCTAGATGATGTCTCTTGTTTAATCAGTAGGCGCCAAAATAAAGCAGATTACAAATTGCAGCACACGAACAAATACAAAAGAAATCAATTGCGAAGCGGCACAAGGCAAATGACATACAAATAGGATGCATCACAAAGTGGACAAGTCAGGATTAACAAACAAGGAATTGAAAGCAACCACAGTACTTCAGGAATCGAGGCAGTGCTGTAAAGACAACTACTGTAGGCTTAAACGGTAACACCCCCCCAAGCCTGGACCTTAGGTCCCCCAATATAAAATATATTGCATTTAACACATAATATTTCGACAAACAAAAACGTCGATTTACTTTAACAAGTTTTATAAAAGCATGTTTGTGCAGCATTAACAGAACACAACATACACTTTAGCATTTGCTAAATTTCAAGCTATAGAAAAATTACTTTTTCCTACTTTTTAAAGATGCAAATGTTTTTATCAACTCAGACATATCTAATATATTTGCTGTTTCACTTTTAATAGACATCGTTGCCAGATTTGTTAGTCTTTCATCAGTCATAGTTGATCTGGATAACGTTTTGATTAATTAAACTTGCTGAACTTCCGTCAGCACTGCGTAGAGCAGTGATCGGAAAACTTTCGTTATATGGTCCCAAGCTCACTTTCAGTCGTAATTGAAGGCCCGTGCTTATTTTTGAAGGCCCAATTTCAAACTTATGTTGTATTCAGTATTTCTGTAACATGACAATGCTATGTTAATATCATAAAACCTATATTGACAACAATAATGCTTTGACGTCAAACAATCATTGTTCTGTAGTTGTTACAGTAACCTTTGTTTTATCCCAAGCAACCAGCGCAGCACTTTAGCTCTTACATACAACGCGGTCCACAACCATAGGTGTTGCTAGGCCCAGTAAAAAGTGCTGAACGGCCCACAATTGGGCCGAGGCCTACAGTTTGCCGACCACTGGCCTACAGTGTTATTGTAACTGACGGGGGTGCAAGGGGGCGAACCACCACGCCTGGTAAGCTAATGTAAAAATCGGACCCTCATTCAGCTCATATTTCGGTATTAAGTATTGTGTTAGTTTTCAGTAGGTTGTTGTTTTTTGTGTTTTTCGGAGTTTTTTGGACTGTCTTCCGGTGATTTCAGGTTTTAGTATAGAAATCCACAACCGGATACACTTTAAATTTTCAACTGTTTTCTGATTGTTGGCAAGTGGCCCCCTAGGGTGGCCGGTGAGCTTCCTTCAGCTACGTTTTCCACCTGCCTGAAACCTCTAGTCACACGATTGGTCTACAACTTAATTTTCCTACAACAGTTCCCATGTGTCTATATGCCCTAACAAAGGTCCTCAGTCAGATTTGGGGACCCCCATTTTACCAGGCCCCCCGTCGGGGGTACGGGGAACCCTTCCACCGGTCCTGTGGACCAAGGGCGGAACCAGCCAGTAAGGTTAGGTGGGGCGATTTCAGTAATAATTGGTAGTCAAGGCTCATAATAACTTCGCTACTGTATCAGAGTTGAAGCATACTTCACAACACTGCTGTTACAAAACAGTGTACAAGAAAATGACCGTATATCGCGAATGATGCTTTCCGAATTGCACAAAATCTTGTTGAGCAAAGTTACTTTCTTAGGTTTTTCTCAGGCTAATTTCAGGATAGACAGCAGCGTGCTGTAAAGACAACTACTGTAGGCTGCTGTTGGAGCGTGGAGCTCATCTGTTCATGTGGTTTTCTAGGGCGTGCTTCAGGGTTCTTCGCCGGTTCCTGTGCTGTTTACTTTGTATGATGTGCCTGATGTGTCAAACTTGCTCTTACCCTTTTTTGCTAATGATGCCTTATTACTTTAGCCATATTTAAGTACAATGCAAGACGCGGTAAACACAGAACTACAAAAATTGATGAGTTGATGCGCTTCAATAAGTTTTAAAGTTGCGCAAAATATGATATATGCTTGTTATCTGCAAGTCGAGAATACCGTAATTATTCGACTGTAAGCCGCGGCTTATAAAGTTTTCTTCTCATCATTTCATACGGCTTGTAATCAAGGGCGGCTTACAATTTTTATTTTGTTTACCTTATCGAAAGGTATATATGACTCTCAGTCTTTCCTTGGCTACGTTTCGTGGACCAAACTCTCTTTGCATTATTCTCTTCGGCAACACGTGTACATCCGCAACAGGAGGGATTATGATGAACAGAAGGCAATATGAAGTGGTGTAAGCATCATTACCACAGTTGCTAACGCGAAACGTATTAATACACGAATGCATCTCAGAGGCTTAGATAACCTATGTTCAAATGCGGCTTACAAACAAAGGCGGCTTGCATTAAGTTTTAACACCATTTCGTGCGGCTTGCAATCAAGGGTGGCTAACAGTCGAATAAATACGGTATCTTATAATTTTAAGGTTAGAGTTAATATTGACGTTACTCCCCAGACAAATTGTACGAAATACCCTGGGGCAAGGTTTTCAAGGTTCAAACTTGGTGACTGCAAAGACATTTTAAGAGACCGCAACTATTTCATCTAAATACCGAGATGGGTGTAAAGCGAGGTTTTAGCGTATTTTGGTGGTGGTCGTAAAGCGAGCACTACTGTATTCTGAGAGACCGTTTCGGACTCGCAAAATACCTTAAAACACTGCCTTGGATTATTTATTGATGACAAGGTGCTATGGACTGATAGAAACGATAGAAACCTATTGTGAATGACCCACCAATTCCCAGTGCAACTGTGTGGGTAGTCGAGCAAACGTCTACGCGTTTGTCAACATTGTCATATACGCGTTCTCGCCGCGCCGTCTGCAACCGACTCAAACATGTCTAGTGGCTACTCAATGCAAACCGTTGAGAGGAACTCGGCTGGACAACCTTTAGGGTTTTCGTTGTTCGGTATCTTGTCCATCGGTCGCTATGAAAATCTACTAAATGTTTTACATAAAATACAGCTTGCGGTTTCTTACAGAAATAAATGCAGTCTTCCTCATAGAGATCGTTGGAATAGCAGCAAGCGCCAGCGAAAAATTTGAGTACAGCGTGTCAATTCATCATTGGTTTGCACATGGTGTGTTGCGAGTAATAGTGGTAGATTAACAAGCATTCTTATCGTTTCCCCAACATCCGATATTTGCACTGAAGTCTTATTCTTTATACATGCAGTTATATAAACATGAAAGCAGTTATGTATTTCATCAACAACTATTGCCGACTAGGAGCTGCAGAGTGCAATGCATTGGTGAAGAGCATACATTTCTCAGCGGTGCATATCCTGATAAACATACCACTAAAAACTCGTGTCACGTGAAAGTGACAAAACGAACAAATTGAAAATGGAAAAACTGCAGATATTCAATATGGTGATGAAACTAACCACTTCTTTGTAAATTGTTCATGGGTTTTAAAGGAAGTCGAATAAACACTATAACGCAAAACATTAACTAACCTTATGAACTGCATTTCAATTAAAAAAGTTCTCTATTTATGCATGCACCATTGAACATCATAGTTTCGCCTTATTCCAATCAATACGGCACCTATTTCTTTGTGACATGACAGAGACCCAGTAAAATGGCTTAAAGTGCGCAGTTGTGGATCACAAAATCACACAAGATGCAACACTTGGAATAAGCTTGGAGATGTTACATTGCAGAATACTTTATAAAGGGAACTATGCTGCAGATAAGCCACCAATAAGAAAGTAATTGACTGTTTACACGATTCGAACACATTAAACTCACTTACAGTTACAATTGCGTAAATTGCGAAAGCTCTCAACAAGACGGATTTATTAAAGTACAATTAGACTGCAAACGCCCTTTCTGCAGCTGAATGAAATCTGATGGCGTTGTTCTTCAAAAAGAGTGCAATGAGCCTAAAAACACGCCATAAGGACGTCACACTGCCAAGCAAAATTTCAAAGCCAAAGATGCCTGTTTTTATGTTGATCAGAAAGTACTTATACTTCTGCACCTTGTAATTTCTTCATTGACTCACTAGCACAGTGTTTCCCAACCTTTTTAAGCTTGAGGCAACCTATAGCAGAGAAATATAATTTGCGGCACCCAGTGGCGAACCCATAGCAATTTGCTTAAGGTTTGATGACATTTTGAAAAAGTATTTTTAGTGATATATTGAAAAACGTATTAGCTCGCGGCACCCCTAAGTATCGTAAATGGCTTTGTCGTAGACGAGTTATCAACCTCAAGTTATAAAAATGATGTACCTTGTTTTCTCAAACCTGTTGTGCAAAAGCATGTTTGTCATAAAACCTGCTGTAGTTTCAAAAGTTTGATGTAAGTCATGTAGTTGTCTATAATCCTAGTGGCTAGTGTCAAATCCATTTACTTCAAAATTTTTCGACCCTATTACAGTCATTTTAAAAAACAAACAAGGCTTAACTGACTCATCTTTTGTCATTAGAAAATGCAACACTGGTTGAGCAATTGACTGGAGTTGAAACAAGTTTGTTATAAGGCTTCGTTTACGTTAGTAAATGGTGGAAACGATGCAACTTCGTTCAAGGCACCGGAAACGTTTTAATGATTGAATTCAACCTATGAACTTTTGCAAGATTTAATATTATATAAAAAAGGCTTCCGTTTTTCAGGTGCTTTTGACAATTTACTTAATGAAACTTTTTAATTTAGGCATGGACTGCGTCTGCTTTAACGGTGCTGTGAATAGCTTAAAATAAGTGATAGAAAAGCAATCCTCTACATTTTCGCACGACTAGTGAGTAACCCCTCGCATGAGTGGCACTGTGGTAGAGCACACGCCTCTCCCGTTAGTAGACTGGGTTAGACGGATCACAGTGAAAATATGAGAAACTGTGTTTTCGGTCTTTCCATCCCAACTGTCATGGATTAGTGCAAGTTCATGAAAGTTTCAGGTGCATTGGTGCCAGTGACTCGCCACTGTACTGCAGCATTCACTCCGAAACCAGCTGCGTGACTCGCAGGCCAGGGTTAGAGGAGACGCATAGGTGTAGGAGCAGGCACATTTTTGGGGGTGCGAAGAATTTTTGCCCTAATTTCCCCAAACTTGCCCAAAAAAACTCCAAAATGACCTCCAAAAAAATAATAATAACGACTGCATTTCATTTCATGTTGAGCGCTTTTCTCAAATCAAAGCACTTCAAGCACCATTTTTGCCCAAATTTCACCCACACTTGCCCAAGTTTCCCCTAACTTGCCGAAATCACTTAAATAAAAACACGACCTTCAAACAAAACGTCGGGTGCCATATTTGTAAAATCAAAGCATATACAGTGATTTTGCGAAAAGCTTTTCACATATTTTTCCCAAATTTTCACAGATTTTGCCCAAATTTTCAGGGATTTTGCCCGGATTTTCACCAAATCAGAAGTTTTGGGGGTGCGCTTGCACCCCCTGCACCCCCGCCTCCTACACCAGCAAGGAGACGATCCACTCGTGACAGCGTACAAATCGATTTTAATGAGTTTCTTACTCCGATAAATTTACTTCGGAAAGTTAAGGAGTAATTTTTCTTTTTTCCAGTCCAGATAATACAGCACGAGAAGTGAATCTTTTCGAAATTAGGCAACGACACTTTTGAGCAAGCGTCTTTTTTAAACGTTTTTTCCACATGCAGTGTTGACAGCTTCTATATTCACGAAAAAAACAAGTTACTTGGCAGTTATAGGTCAAACTACTTAGCGGATCGGTTGTAAATTAATATGCAATTAAAGCTGTAGTCAGATTGTCAAAATCTGGATGGTTTAAATCAGTGGTTCGGCAACCACCGGGTCGTGGCCCATAGTGCCGGTCCGTGAGGAATTTGTTACCGGTCCGTGCAAAACCAAACCCACATTTCTCCAAAAATTGCAATTTTTGTGACAAATTCACCGTGTTTTCCTCTTTGTGGAAAATCCCACAGTTGGCCTACGGCTAGGCTTCACGATTTCAAGACTGTTTGCACCGTTAGGCTAGTGCAAAAATATAAATTTTTTTTCAATAGTGGGTACATTTTTTCCGTTCAAAAATACAAAAAAACAAAAATTTCATCACGTTTCCTTCAAAAGCACATAAATTCTTTTCTTGAAGTTCGTTTTCAATTTCGGAAGCACTTTCGTGACGCTTGAGTAATCATGTTTTCTAGACTGCGAGATAAGCCACGGTTATTTTATTGAGAGCCGCTCCGCAAAGCAATGCGAGGCTTAAACCGGTCCGTAGTGCGAAAAAGGTTGCCGACCCCCTGGTGTAAACCAGGGGTGCCGAGTCGGAGTCGCAATGGGTCGGAGGTTTTTGTGTGGAGTAGGATTCCTAAGAACAATAGGAGTCGGAGTCGGATTTTTTCATCCGACTCGGAAAGTTAAATTGAACTATTTTTCATATCACACTCCTGAGTTAGGAATCCTCACGCGTGCCTGCTGAAATGGTACGATTTCTTTTGAAACTTTTACTGAAACTGAGAATTCTTGCGGTTCACCACGATTTCCATTGATTAGTAGTTGCTACAAAATTGTTGACAGTCAGACTTCATTCACGTTATACTAAGGAGTCGGAGTCGGAAAATTTTGGAAGCTAGTAGTCGGAGTTGGAGTCAGACATTTTACCTCCGACTCCGCAACACTGGTTTAAATGTATTACTTTTCTTTTCTTTCGATAAACTGCCCATGACGTGATCGCCGTACAAAGAAAAAGTACGCTTGCATTGTTTTGTACAACTTTCTGCTCCATCAACACAACAGCAAAAATACTTGCCTAAATCCTAGGCAAGGAAAAAGTAGGCAATAAACGGTTTTTTATATTTTTTATAGTCTATAGAAAAAATTCGAAGGTGTGCTATAGCGTGACATCAACCAGTGAATTTTTTTTTGTTGTCATATAGCCACCTTTAGAATCTTTACTGTTTGGTGTTGATCTTACTCAACAAGATCAAAGAAGAGGATGTTCGGATAAAAAGACAAAACGTAGATTACTTAAATTGCAAGACATATCCACTCCTCATTTCACGTCGCCATTCGTTTTTTGATGTAAAACCGCTCAGGGTTCCACTTCCGCATAATTTCCGCTGTTCCCTCAAGGTTAAAGGTCAGGAGAGATTTTTGCAACTTCTGAAAAACGTTTTTTCAATGGAGCAAAGAACAGTTCATATTTCGAAACTTTTCTGCATGTCTGTGCACTGTGTTTATTTTTCATAACGACACTGCATGATCGCACAATAAAATTTGGGCAATCGGTTTTCCGCATTCTAAAGACATAGATGAAAAGACAACCGTAAAAAGATAAACAAAACAAATGATTCAGCGGAAAGAAAACATGGGACAAATTGTACGAAAGTCATCCACAGAAAGATACAAAATAATAGGTTTTACATAACACGCTAAAGAATGAAGAGAGAAAACCACGTATATACGCCTTTCGAAAACAGTCGCAATGAAATAAACTCCAGCTTTGGCATTAGCTCCTTCACAGTTGAACAGGAATTGTCTGACAGCTTCCTGATGCAAAACCATCCTGTCCGCAATAGCCTCGAGGCGAAAAGCGTCTTGCTGCGATGACGTTACCGGTGGTTTGCAAGCGAGCAGAATCACGTTCAACGTTAAGAACAACCGTTGGCAGATTAGAGTCCTGCGTTCCACCGCTTTGCGTTGGTTCGCTGTGATCAATCTGATGCGAATCGTTGCTGAGAGGCTCTCGTAGCTGAAAGCTTACGGACTTGCCGTGTCTTTTGCTGCAACAAGCGTTGACCAGTAGTTACTTGATGAAAGGAATCAGGCAAAAATAACTGATGATCCGCATTTTTATATCGCTACGTTAACTGACATGGTTGCTTGTTCAACAGTGACTCTAGATTGCTGGTTGTGAAACATTCTCCTTGCCCAGACATATTACAGATTCAAAGGTTGGATAAAGAATGTGCGATAGCCTTCCCTATGCAACTGAATGATAATTTTAGAAATCGGTAAAAAATCCTAAACATTTTGCAACTCCATGGCTTAACTTCACCCATCAGACTTAAATAAACGTAGTTCATGTTTTGCAGCAGCTAAGGAAAATTAATCTATCTAGGTAGAGACATCTACAAAAACTCACACAGCGTAGTAAGTACTGGATCGTGTAATCGTTTACTAGAAAATAATTTTGCTAGGTAGGTTACAGCAGTTGAAACAGTACTCTGTACTCTACACCAGTGGTCTCCAACCCCCGGGCCGCGTACCGGTATCGGGCCGCGGATCAATTTGTACCTGGCCGCGAAATTACAAAATGTGTACTGGTGGTGACACCACTCGCTTTCTGGGCATGTGGTTGGTCGATTCTTCCCACGGAAGCACTGTTGCGTGCATAGAGTGAGAGCGTCATACTCTCGGCGGTAAAATTTTCTAACGTTGACCGGTCCGCTGTTACAAAAAAGTTGGGACCACTGCTCTACAGCAACGATTCTCAACTTGGGAATCGTAACCCCAAAAGTGTGTCACGGATACGTTCTGGGCGAGTCGGGGACAGCTTGTAAAAAAAAAAATAATTTTTCAAAAATTAAAATTATTAATGCTCATCTGATTTTGCATTCGTTTTACCTCTGAAAGCATTGAGGCAGACTTTTTTTAGTTTTTTCTCTCAAAAAAAATTTTGAGTTGTCTGCAGAAGTCTTAATCTTAGATCACCTAATGAAAATATGCTTTTTTTATTTCCAACCCTGTGACTGCATTAGGTTTGTTCATTATTGCGTCATCCTATTGAATCATTCTAGCCCGGTGGTTCTCAAGAGGCACATTGGCTCAATAATGGAGAAATTTTTAATTCCTGGGAGGAAATTTGTTCCAGAAAAGAAAGGAGGAAAGTGTGGATGAAAAAAGTTTTTATTATTTGTTTATTCAACACACATAAAACTGCACAACGAGGTTGGTTTAGATGGGGATGTCTACAGTACCCAGGGACAAACTGCTTTACCCGCAGTGACTGACGTCATCAAAGTCTCTTTGGTTCATAATTACGGAATGTTGCTTCACAGTGGGTAGTGTGAAATTTTTGCAATTATCTTTTGTCATATTTTTGTTGGGGAGGAATTGACAGTGTTTGGGTTTGTAACGGGGGAATATGAAAAAAACGTTTGAGAACCAGTGGTCTAGCTAACCTTGTTTAGCACAATACCATACTCAGTGAGTTCTTGTTTTTCAAAGATAAGTGCTGTTTATTCACTTTTTCATAGTTTCTGAGTGTTGAACCCTGTTTACTGAGTTGAGTTGAGTTGATTTTATTTGGCGATAATTAATATTCAGCTAGAAAAAACACAAATCAGTGCAAGGACGCCAGGGCATTGAAGGAACCGGAAGGTTGTCGAGTCGATGCCCCTCAGCAGTTAAATTAGCTTTGCTACTGTCCAGTTTCAACCGGTGGTGGTGCATATTACTGTCACCCCCGACTTGAAATTCTGATCAAAAGTAAAGTACCTGCCCAACTGTCTCACTGACTTCCGCAAAAGACAGATTAGGTGAAAATGAAGAGAAGTGAAATATCTAATCTTGTACAATTTTGATATTTAATTTTGTTGTAGTCACTTTCATCCATCTAGTTGTCTTGTTCCTCCTCAGTTTCTCAGAAAAAATAATCTTCATTTCATTTTGCATACATGTTTATGTTTAAATGCGTTTTTGAAGGCTGTTTTTCAGAAATAAACTTGTTTCGTTTGTATTCTATAAAAGGTGTTCCGGACTGAGGCCAGTTGAAAACCCCTGCTGTATACAGGGTCTACTCACATTTTGCGGTATAAAACCAAACCTAGAAAAAGAGCATAAGACAAATCTTTTTCTCTAAGAAGTAACGCCCTATATAGGTTGGGGTGCAGTAAGTAAACAATAAATTTCTGGGAGTATAAATTCAAGAGCTTTTTAAATTCGACGGATCTTGATGTGAGCATTTTGTGCTAACTAGAGCGCTACGTCGTATCCATGTTAGGGAAAATATCCACAAACAGCTGTTGATATCTTACCGGTTTTGCGAATGTTTTGTTACTGTTTGTTAGTTCTATAGATCAAAGCAAGAACTTAAGGCCAGGACAATCGGATCTATTTTACGATTACTGTACATGACCAACAATTTAATCATACCACAAGAAATGTTGCGTTAGGTTTGCCATTCTATCGCATTAAAGGTTCTGATGCCAAACAAATGAAATTATCACGTCTATGAACCTATCCGTATTAACGCTTACCAACCATTCGGATTGAAATTACCAACAGGTACAGTGAAACGTGGATAGTATTTGTTTTTATTTTGAAAATACTAAGACATCTAGTTTTCCAAAAAAGTATATCTATCAAAAGGTGCCTCAGGCTACAATAACTGATGTCTGTTTGCTTACTCTCTATCTCACAGATAGCTCTAAGGATCGGTGTCTGTGTATGGTCCGCGTTTTTTAAACATTTGTGGGTCACGGACCCCTAGCACATCCTACTAAAAGTTCCGGACCCCTCAAGGAGAAGTTTGCAATAAATATTCGAATCAGGTTTTAATCATCGTAGTGGTAATCGAAATGTCTGAAAAGCCTATTAACCGTTTAAATCACATTCATAGGCCCCGGGTTAAGAACCCCTGGTGTAGGCGAAAACAGTCTTGCCTCGGTTCAGCTACGCTAGGTGCTTGGGCAATGTTTTAATTAAAGACACACTCCCTCTGGTAAGACTAGTTAGGCAATACAAACAAAAACGTTCTCATCAGCAGTCGGTTATCAGAGATGGACAGACGAGGGGTGGAGTTACTGGTCATCACAGCATGTCAAGCGAAAATACATTCAACGGAAGAAAACAGCAGCACACAAGGAAGCCATCAATGGCTTCCCCTAAATACACGAGTGGCAAACGAAAACGGCCTTACCTGACGTAATAACCATCTTTCTCGGCTCGTGCAATGCGATCACTGGTGGGATCTGGCAGAGCTTCTACTACCCATGGAGAATGTTTTGGCTGGTACTTCGTCACAGCAATAGCTCCTGCAACACTTCTTACGTCAGGGCGTTGGTACACGATGCGCGGAGTAACGCTTATGGTGGGTTGCGAGTGCCTGAAAAATGATCATAACTTTCTTATTCAAGTTCCAATAAGGTTAAGATGTGGCACA
>Ga0210059_1010587_pt1 | contig 14210 bp, 8 predicted proteins | sample Ectturendosymbi2_FD_188042 | JGI IMG/M metagenome (GOLD analysis project Ga0210059, IMG submission 188042) | Ecteinascidia turbinata endosymbiont from Florida, USA - Sample 2 (SPAdes) (version 2) | ecosystem: Host-associated > Tunicates > Ascidians > Unclassified | place: Key West, Florida... | reverse complement strand
GCTGCAAACATTTGTAGAGCTTGCCAGATGCGAAAGGGTTATGACAACCCGGGCAGAGTTTCATTTTAGCTGGGTTTATACTTTCTCTGCCACGCCCAGATCCTTGCGGATCTGAGCACCTGTTCCAGTGAGAGAGACTGGTTGCGACCCAGCACTCCCTGCGCAACTGTGTTGATCATCTGGCAGCTCTTTCCCACATAGGCTATCCGATTCGATGTAAATTTGGCTTGCTGTGCACCTTAATGGACCAGTCAAGGGGCAACGACTCGATAACCTTGCGGTTTTTTCGGTGCCAAGGCATTTTTGCAATTGCTATGGTTTCCTTCTCGTCTTTGCAATTCTTAACTTTCGCCAAATAAACTCAACTCAACTCAACTCTGCAGATGTGAAAAGATGGCTTGTAGTCTTCTTAAAACAAGAGAAGAATCGCGTGAGTGATTGATCTTTTCGAAGCAACGCCATCGCGTGCTAATTTCCTCACTGCTGTCGCCTTCTCAAAAACAGTGTGAGACTAAACCCAGCAGAGAGCAAAAGAACGCAGCTGTGGTTGCAATCAGAATTAACTGAAGAAAAATTACAACCACTTCACTCACAGAAGTACTGTACTGCGGTGAGAACAAGAAATCTACGTCACGAAAGAAAACAAACGTTGCTCTTAAATGTTATAAAAAAGTTTTGTATGCAGGCCCGAAATTGGCCCGAAATATTTTGGTAAACATAAGCCCAAGCCCGGCCCTATCCTAAAAGGCCGGCTCGACTTATAACTCTGTACCATGTCAAAATTTTCATTCTAAGAGTTCTACTTGCAAAACGACACAAAAATATATTTGAGATTAAATCAAAATGCACAACGGTGAATTGGCAAAAAAGTACCAAGTTTCACCTTTAACACGAAAAGAATGTCCAACAAAACTAGGTGCGATGTATCTGTAAAGCAAATGTTTCGCACTTGGATGAAAACATTGCTGCATTGTGGTTTTGGTTAAAGTCAAGTAAATAAGATGACTTACGAACCAATGCATTCAGCACAAGCACAACGTGTAAGAGTCAAGGAAAAAATATCTTTTGGATTAAATTTGTTGGTCACCATTGTCGCGACATTACAAGAAGTAAGGATAAATGTATATTTTATCCTTGTTTCCAAGTCAAGACCCTACGTTTTGAGCTATAGGTCAATATAAAGCTAGGTAAATACTGTAGGCTACTTCAACGTTTTGATTTAATTCCTGTTCACTAATGGTTGAAAACAGTCTTTTGCGAAACTCTCCATCCCAAAACTACGTCTCCACAATAGTGCTGCTTTTTGTCTTCGGCAAAAGCTTCGCAGAGATTTGCCTGAAAACCTGACTTTCTACCATCATATACACTAGCATCATTAAATTATACGCTGTCTGTTACTGAATACGTGGCAACCAACGTTAAAGCAAAGCCAGTTACATATCTGCACGGAACAAATCATGGCTGTGCTGACGGCTGTACTGTGGTCTCTCACATGTGCAGCTGTAATACTCTCACTGTTACAAGAATATAACCTTTCCAACAGTATACCACACAGGGTAAAATGTCGGACAGCAGCAGTTAACGATCTTCACGGTCTCTAGAAACTTGAAAAATGATAAAAATTATCTTATCGAAGCTAAACTTTATAAACTAACTGAATCAGTGATACCATACCAAAATCTGTTTCAACATCAACTTGGCTATGTGTGGCCTACCATCTAACATTTGAAAGCTCTTCACATAAAAACGCAATAAACATCACTTTTATTTTTGAAAGTTCTCCGAATACAAAGCCTAAAGACAAAAAAGTGGGGTGGATATGGCATATTATGTCGCCCCCGTCTGAAAAAGTGGGGGGTACACGTCCCCCGTGTCCCCCACCAAATTGCGCCCATGCCTACAGCTAATCTAGCGCTCTTCATTTTAAGCCTACATGACATGCAGGCTAGGTTTTACGGTTAGGATTGCTGTTTTGGGATTTACGCTGTCATTACGAGCGCTCTAACCTCGCCTGTACTTAACTGCATTGTAAGTTCGTTGTAGCGTAATTTTAATGCCTTCGCTTAACTACAGCAATAACATGAGCTGCACTCATTCCAATAAGCTTGAGGAAAAAACAGTATGATCTGCAGCTTATTCAAAGTTTGTCCACAGTCTGCTCAGTCCCGTCGCCACGGGGGGGCTTTGGTGGGCTTGTCCACCCAAACAAAGCTCCAAGCCCCCAACTTGAAACCTGAAACACTATAAATCAGAGGAGTTTTTGTCAATAGTTATAATGTCAAGCCTCCACCGCACAAACGTAAAGCCCCACTACTGAAACTTTCTAGTGACGGTTCCAAGTCTGCTGCTTATTCATCTTTTGTCCACAAGAAGCCCAATCTTATCCAAATGTAACAAGAATTTAAACTCTTACGTGCGCAGTGGCAATGACCAGACCAAATTATGAGTGGGTCAAAATGTTTGATTTTGGGTGAGCAACAGTATTTCGTTTGAGATACTGCCTCTTAAGCACAAAATGACTAGATATTCTAAACATTTAGAGGGTCCATGGCCCACTGGCCCCCCTGACTACGCCTATGTACGTGCGGTTTATACAATGTACATGTAATGTAAATACTTCATTTAAACACTTACGTATTTATATGACATTGGGACCATATTTTGTAAATAAAAACTTGTTTATTAGAAGTTTCAATTATAGTGAAATAAACACATTCGGACTGCCGAAATTCAGCAAAATAAGCTGTGCAGTTAATATTTTGTTACTTATCCCTGTGCACGAAATGGCTATACAAAAGGCTATACAAAAAAATCACCCCAAAGGACGTCTGCGTCGGAAACCATCGATCAAACAACGTATCTGAAAAAATTTAGTGGGGGTTTCAGCCCCCTTAGAACCCTCTGGATCCGCCTATGATCACAATTAGCTTATGCACACTTTTTTGAGAAAACGCAAGACTCGCACACACTACAAGAAGCCCATTTTTCAAGCGAACATAATCAATACGTGATCCATAAAAATTCTTTACCGTGGTTAGCAAGCGGTCAGGAAAATTAATTTTGTATGTTTGATATTTTTCATACGAAAGCAGTTGAAAAAACTCCAGATTTGAAAGTGCAGAGTACCTGCTCTTAATTTGCATACATACGCTGTAGTGCATACTGTATTCCGAAACAATGCACAATACAGTTTTTTTTTTCATCTGGTGCAACTTTGAACCTTTAAGACCTCTGGTTTTCATTGCCACTGCTGTTAGCCATAGCAGAATTTCCATGGTCACTGCTGCTGGATATAGCAGAAGCCCATATAACTTCAAAAGCATGTTCTCTGCCATGTTGAAGTTGTTGCAGCGTGTCATCAATGTTCTTGTGACAGTATAAAACATCATACACTTTGCTTTGCAGCACATTGTATGAAACATTAGTGTAGCCAAATAGTTTTGAAAAAATTTCAACGAGCAAAATTGATCTGGAATAAGTGACGTCACGTGAAAACATGTCAGTTTGACTGGATGTGCGCCGGCACACCTGACACACCCGCAGTATACGCCCCTGGTTGCAATCATTTTGCACTCCCTCCCACACCGAAAATATCAACTGGTAGCGGCCCTGTGCTGAACATTATTTTACAAAAACTAACCTGGCTCAGTCTTTCACCTCTTACAATCACCTGCCGTCAACAAGAAAAGAACAAGTTCATGAGGTGCGATGACTAATTTATTCAACTGGGCTGTAGCCAATCATCTAGTTTGCAACAGCCGTAATAGATGCTTGAACGTGCTTGCTTCGGGGTGAATGCTGCATGTTATAACGGTTTTTGCTTCAGTTTTATTGGAAACAGATAATATAAGCCTACGAAGCAAGAAAGACTTTTTGTTGCTGTACTTAGAGTTGATGAACAATATCCCAACAACAAGTAAAAGATAAATTGGTGACAAAATCACAAAATAGCAAACATTTTAATGCTGATTTTTTAAAAAAGAGGTCACTTTCAAGCCCTTAATCAGATTACCAGCAATAATAGGATAAATGGAAGGACTTTAGGGAAAAATTAAGAAGTTCTGAAGAAAATGTGGAGCGAAACTATACACATGAAACAAAAGTCAATTCTTGTTATTCCTCTTTTGGCGTTTAACATACTCATATCACCATCCCCTCTTTGGAAAAGCAACCATTTTCTCGATTTACTGCACGTGCAAGAAAAGTTGATTCTGGTATATGAAGCAAACACCCATCGAAATTTATGCAGGAATTTTCGTAAGAGGATTACCTGCTAAAAATTCAATACATTACAAAGAGTTGATTTGGCAACATATACTGTGGCTAGCTCTGAGTTATTGAATGAGCCAAAGTACAAGCGTTTACAATATAGTTAAATTGTGCGAATTCTTCGTTTTCTTGACAGACACGTCAGCGTGACTATATACAAGAACAGTTTTTTAAGTCGTTTTTAATTGTCAAAATGGCACCCAAAAATTTTGGAATGAAGTCCTAAATTTTGGAAGCCGAGAAATATCAGTACAGCCGTAATTCAGCATTTTCCTAAGAATTAGACTTTGAGAGTGTGGACGTTTGAAAAAATATTTTATTTGTGAAATTTTATTTATTTTGTTTGCTAAAAGTGCATGTTGTATTCAAATTATTAAGGATCATCTATGGGAAACTTGCGTTTGTTGTGAAAATCAGTTTAAAAGTATGGGACACAGAAGGGTAAATCGTACTGACATGTGACGCTGTAGATCTCCACCACGATACCCTTTGAAAAACCTTAGAAAAACACTGAACTAGAATATAAGGTTACACGCATTGAATTAATATTACAAATATCAAAAATTACTATCATTTAATATCAAAAGGCCGCATTTTCAACAGCTTTGCAAAAATCCATAGCCATACTTCATTCTCAAAAATTTGGTTCATTCCCAAGTTCATTGTCGAGGTTCATTTTCACAAACTCTCCCGTATTTACTGATCAAACTTTCAACCTTTTTACATTATACATTTGAATTACGTATGATTTAAAATCAAAGTCCGGACCCACTTTCGGACTTCAAGTCATTTCCCATGCTCTAACTAAAGATATATACGGATATGATTTTTTCTTAGAATCAAAACCATTGTTTTTAAGTTCACCAGCGTTGCTAAAGACCTAACATTTTATCAGAATTTATGTGCAGAACGAAATATTTTTGCATGTCTGGAAATAACTGGGATACAGCAAATCCGTCAACCATTGAAATGCAATTCAGATTTTTTCGCCTTTCGTGATCTTGCTTCAAAAATCACTTGTTCACAGTGGTGGACTTAGGGTTGGGGGCCGAGGCAAGACTGAAAAGGGGGCCCTCTGATGACATCATCATACTCGGCCAACCGTGATAAGACCTTTTGACCAAGTCTATAGAAAGGGGCTATGCGGGCGACCCAAGGATACGTTCCTGACACTACGACATGACTGAATTAACAGAAAATGCACAAAGGCATTCATGATATTGTAGCCTACACAACTTTGAAAACACTGTTGGGAAGAAAAAGCTAGCTACACATAAAAGTTAGGAGATAGAAAACTGGCATCGCCCCACACTTTTCTAGTTTTGCGTCCCATTTCTCTCTATTCACCATCAGTAGGCTAGAAAGTTTACAACACACTTTCCCCCATGAAAAATGCTTGGTTTCCTGAATTTTTCGCACCCATGTCCTTACGCAACTCCATGAAACCACAGGCAACAACCAGGCAGATTTAAAATATTCAATTTGTTTCAAATTTCATCCTTTTAGCTACGTTCAAAAACATGGCATACATACAAAAACATCCAACCTGAGACTTGTTTTGAAAAGCTTTGAGGCAGGATAAGTCAAAACTGCTTTCGTTTTGCATGGACAATAGTTTGTTGAAAATGTGCAAAAGTAGAAATAAATTCATCATACACCCAGTCCCGTCGCCATGGGGGGCTTCGGTGGGCTTATACCCCCAAACAAAGCTCCAAGCCCCACCAAATTGAAACGTGAAACACTATAAATCAGTGGAGTTTTTGTCAATTTTTAGAATGTCGAGCCCCCCCGCACAAATGCAAAGCGCCCCCGCATCCCGCATCCCCTATTGAAAATTTTCTGGCGACGGTGCTGCATATATCTGACAGTGAAAAAAACTTATCATTTGGTGCAAAGTTTTGATCTTACTTGATAGAGCCTTTTCAGAACTTTTTGGAACAAGTTTTAACCCACAATTTGTTTAAGGTGTTGAAGTTGGTTTGAAGCTTTTCCTTATTTACACATTAGATATGCTGGTGGCCCTTTGAAAGTAGAGTACTTACACATTACAGTGGCGGTTGGGGGTCCATTCGAAAGCAGAGTACCTGCATATTACAGTACCTGTTGGGGGGGCCTTTGAAAGCAGAGTGCTTGCACGTTACAGATGCTGTTGGGAGCCTTTGCGAAAGCAGAGTACTTACACATTACAAATGCTGTTTGGGACCTCTTTGAAAGCAGGTACTTACTTATGATCTGCTTCGAAATGTCATATGAGTGGATAATAAGTTTTCTGCCAAAATTTAGGAAAATTTCGCGCGAAACACCTCGAGGGGACCCAGAAAAAGGTGACTCTGAAAAGGGGGAGGGGGCGAGGCAAGTGCCTCGATGGTCTCCCTTAAAAACACCACTGCTTGTTCACAACCAATCGTCTTCAGTAGGCAGGTTTATTTATGCATTTTTTGACTCAAACAACGAAGTCCTACAATTCTGAATCCAGTAACAAAGACAGTATAAAGCGTTTTGTGATTCATCGTTGACACATAATTTTCAAAATATTGCACAATATGCACAAAACCCGTTGCACTGACTGTTAGTTTTGGCAAATGATTCAAACATTTCACTTGATAAGGGCAAAATAAAATAATCAAAGCATCTTTTTGCACGAGGTGAGTTTGGACAAGCATAGACAAGTGTTAAAAAATTAAACGAAAACACAACGTTCTGCTGATAGGTGTACGACTCAGGAATGAAGCAAATATAGAAACGAGTGACCACATAAATAATTAGTGATGTAATTTACTACATTTAAAGATGGTTTTGAGGATTCAGAGGCAATTTTGTGAACATTCAGAGAGGCAATTAGACAAAACTTGGTTCTAACAGAAAAATTCACAACCATGTAGTTGCTGCAACTTCACTGTTCGTCGCATGAACGACCCAGCAGCGACGAAATAATTCGATAAAATAACTGTTACAAGCAGGGAAAGTTCCGATCCACAAAACCACCTTTACGACGCATGATCTGGAAATAGGCGAAGCAAGATTACAAAATTCAAAGATCAATAACTAAGATGTTTCTTTCTTTCAATCACCATTAGGCGTCACTGAATCTAGTCTTCAAAACACAATTTCGTTCAGTTGTCTTAATGTAGACTTGTCGAACTTCTATTGCCCCGGCAGTTTGTGGCCAAGTCAGCTTTTGCATTAAGCGTTGAAAAAAACTGAATATCATATTTATCTCGTGGCGTGAACAGCTCCAAACTTTCCAAAAGATGCACGTGGATGAACTATGTTGATTGTTTGCATATTTATAGACTATGGAGGAGAAAGCTACTAATTCAAAGCGGATAGATTGAAACACAGGTCTCCAAATTTTGTTTGTCAAAGGGCCACATAATCTATTACACAACAGTTCGAAGGCCGGCCATCTCACTTAATATGATTATTTTGGAGTATGTTGCATTATGCAAATCAACAAATTTTTCGTAACCATCGTATTTTTACATTATTGCCAAAATGCCTTTGCCGATCCGATATGTCCCGAAGGTCGTAGTTTGAAGACCCTGGATTAAAACAATGAAGACTCTGGCAATGAATGAAACACATTGCAAAGCTTAACATCAGACTTCTTGGGACAAAGTTTTGAATCAAACTTCTAAAAAGTCGTCATTGTCAACAATCATACCTTCTACTTTAAAGTAGATCTTGGTGGAAAATATAGAACCTTGCCAAGAGCTGGTATATTGTGCGTGAATAAGAGCTAAAGATAAACCCTTATTTTAGCCAATGATTGGCAAAAAGCACCACATCAAGTGCAGTTCTGCGAGGGGTCAAAGCACTTCCAGGCACCAGCAAGAAAAATAAAAACTGGGTCACAGATTGGGTAACAACAGCTCAGTTCCAATTGATAAAATGGGTGCTGAACTAGGCGTAAAATACATAAATGCCGCCCAAAAATGTACGCTATTTGCTGTATTACAAGCTACCACGCTTTGCCACCACTTTGATAAACTCCGTACAAATTTGCTTCGCTGCGCTTAAGATCCTCTTTTCTTTCGTTCTCGTTTTCATAGTCGCCTGCCGTTTGAAATGTATCGATTGCTTGCAGGTAGCAAGCTGCTGCTTTATCCCAGCGCAGCATGCGCTTGTGGACGTTGCCCATGTTGTGCAGCAAGGTACCGTAGATCGAGTATCTCATCGACGCGTCTCCCAGCACGTTTCTCATTTTCGCAAGCGCAGCAGCCAGCGTCGCCTCTCGCTCCTCCCAAAGGTCGGATAGATATTGGCAAAACTCTATGGACTGCAACACCCACACCACCTGCAAGCACTTGATTTGATCAGCTACGCCATCGACGTCTTCGATTTGTCGCAGGACGTCACGCATGCGTAGTATCACGTGACCTGGCACGATTGCTCTTAAGTCCGGATCGTTCTTCACCATTGCGATCGCAGTCTCTTTCATCCCATCCATGCAAGCGGCCATCCACGTAACAATATCCTTGGGCACTGTTTTCCTTCGGCAGAAATAGGCTGCCGCATCATACAGGGCCACAGATTCTAAAAATCGTTTTTCGTGTCTGAGCTTAGCAGCGAGAGCACGCAACTCTTCAGTGGAAGTTTCCACTCTCGACTCCATGAACGAAATAAACTGGGCCGTTTGCGTTTTGCTTTCAGCCAGATTTCCCGTTCTCAAAGAAAGTTTGTATTGCAGGAGAATGTCAAGGAGTGGTTTTGGTTTGTCTGAAGCGCGAGATGAATCTGCAATTGGAGAACCAAGAAATTGCCACGCGGGTTTAAATCTTCATTCTGTGAACGAGGGTCACGTTCTCAAGTTAATTGTACAAGTTCAAATTTTCGTTCTTTCTTTATAGGGGATAGCTAGGGGGACCAAATTTCAAATGACTTCGTAATTGCAAATGTGTTTACCACTTGAAAGTTAATTAAAAAGTATTGAATGGGATTAAAAACATTACAAAACCGGCCTTAATCTACAAGATATCAGATATTGATTAACGTCTTCACTCACACACGAAACGCTGTACGTAGACTCACGTATGCATGGCAGTAACAAGGAACACACAGCTACTTGAAAGAACATAAAGATACGTATGTGACGGTAATAGAAAAGCATACGCTTAATGGCTCTAACACGATTACTTTGATGAAACACAAGTACAGATATGTAACACTAGTAAAGAGCACCCGCATGGATGGCGTCAACACGGCTGCTACAACGTTTAGCACCGTAGTATACTGTTACAATGAGTTCCAAGCAGACCGACTTATAAGATAAACGGGGGAGTCTGCAAATGATCAGGGGTCATTTGGGATGCAGACCTCCCGCGGGCAGCGCTTCTTATAATGTAAAGGGAACACTATTCTTACAATTCAGAAGTTAACGGAAGCATTAGTCTTATAATGTAAAAGTTAACAGAAGCAAGTATTTGAGTATAAGGTTTAATATGCGCAATGCGTTTACATGATTATGGAAGCAACATGCGCTGTAGGCAAATTCAAGCGGCCAATAAAAATTGGACGAACTTGGCCACAAAAAAGCTTTTGTTGTTCTCACGTGTAATGGAAATGTCTCATGACAGTGAAATCGCGCCTAACTTTTACTTTTTTTCTATTGCTAGTACATGAAGCCCAAGTTACATTTCGTTAAGCAACGGTGGTGATCTATATCCCCCCATGAAATTTTCAAACTTCGTGAACCATGACTGATAAAACACCAGGAACAAAGTTTCGTGGTCAGGTTTGCAGATTTACTTTTTGTTTCAAAAAAATCAAAGATTATCGATGTTTAAACGATGATAACCATGATAACCTCATTTTAGGATAATACCTCTCTACTTTCAATGAAGGTCATGTTAATCTGCAAAACATTGTGAAACAAAGACTATACTGTCAAAACTTGCGAAAGATTTACCATCGTTGTCAAAAACTTGGCTGAGCGGAAGCTTGGCTTTTTTAGCTTCTTTGTTGCTATCCCTTTGCTCCAAAGCATGGTGATCTGCAGGAATAACTGAAACCAAAAACAAATTAAAAATTAATAAACTATCTTCAGATCATAAAATATTTTCTTTAGCTTTTGCTGAGTTTATCTGTTCTATTTATCAACAATGTCAAGATATGTCCTGAAACATATAACAGACTTTTGCGCGACTGCTGTTAGTACTGACAACAAATTGAACAGAGTTTAAAATCAACGGCCAGGTTTTCAGTCAACAGCTTTACAAGGACCTTCCCTAGCCTTTAGTTCTATCGTAAAAGTATTTGTACAGTTTTATGTAAAGCGTTTTCAATCGGTTCAACACTAGGTTTGCAAATAGCATGATCTTTAGGTTAGAACACTTTCCAGCACTTATCAACCTTAGTGTTTTCACAAAATAAGACATACCGAATTTTCTCGTTTGCGTGTCGAAGAAATCCAGCGGAACGCAATGATGATCATCTGTCGATGGTACATTTATCTCTATACTGGCCACAGCATCCGTCACGGTTTGCAGGACTTCGGCATGCGCTGCTTGGCGCAGCAGGTTGTGCAGCTCGTCTCGGACATCTAACATGTTCGGTCGGAGCGATGGAACATGTTCCCAGCACTTGCGCATCACGTTTTCCAAGGTCTCGATCACTTGCCTCTTGTAGGGAATTTTGTAGGAGAGTTTTAATTCTTCAATCGGCTCAGTTCTTGGACGTTTGCCTTTTACGACAGCTTGAAGGTACTTCGCCACATTCGGATAATGCACGTGCGGGGGTTCACGGGTGAGCACCATGTGAACAATGAGACCATAGCTATAGGTGTCTTGCTCCTTTTTGGGTTTTACCGGTTCATCTCCCAGCCTTTCTGGTGCTGCGTAAATGGGAGTGAGCTCATATTTTTCCTCCGACGACGACTCTTGCTTTCCGGCTTTCCCTGTGTGCGAAGAAAGCTTTGCGCCACCGAAGTCTGCCAGTTTGCAGTGGAGGTCAGCGCTCAGTAAAATGTTTTCAGGTTTTATGTCGCCATGGGTAAGACGCTGTTCTTTCGTCAGGTTGTGGATGAAGGCAATAGCATCAGCAAGCTCTGCGCAAATGCGCAAACGCAAGATGGTCCTGATTCGAGAGTTCGGGTTTCGAAGGAAGTTCTTCAAGTTCCCTCCGGGAAGGTACTCCAAAATGAGAGCCATAGATCCGGACCACTGCGACCACCCGTGGACTCGAAGAATGTGGGCGTGGTTGGACTTCTGCAGCAGTTCCAACTCATTTCTTATTCTTTGCAAAAAACAAAAATACGTTATTTAAAGAAAGTTAGTCAAAAAGAATAGTTTGTATGCGGTGAATTTGAAACTCATTAAAAAGAAACAGTTCATTGTTTTCTCCTACAAACCTTGTGAGATTTTCTTTCTGGAAAGTTAGTTATGGTCTATAATAAAACTCAAGAATATTTACGTACATATCACAGAGGCAGTAAAAGTGAACAAGTCGTTTAAGTTATTGCATGTTGACTGTTTACCCAAACGACTTAAAAGTGGTCTAGGTCTTATAATTTACAACTTTTTGATCAGATACATACATTCTTGATAATAATCGAGAAAAAGACACGAAGCAAAGTTTCATTTTTATTTAAACAATTTAAATATTGAAAAATGGATGAACCAATTTAGATATACCCACCTTACAGTAAAATCTGTACCTTTTCACCATTACATGCTAATTTTTATTTGTAATCTGCTTGCCACTATAGTTTTGAGTCTTCATGCAGTAAGCTAAATTCTGAGACCATTAATTTGCCGACGGCAGATCGCGTTTCACCAAAGAAAACCTAACTAGCTTCATTAAGTTTTAAACAAGTCACTTTGGGAATGTTTAGCATTCAAGCAAAGGTGAACTATTGTATACCAGCAGGGTAGTAGGATTAGGAAAGCGGTAACGCCTCTTTGCTGTAACATAAATAGCGTTCACAGCAACCAAAGCTAAAGACTAAAAGCAATGTCTTCCACCTCGCCGCAGAGTCGGCATGTCAGAGACTATTTTGTGTTATACGAACTCTCATACACTTTGCAATAAGGTGCCATCTATTCTGCGACGAAATCACAAACGAAATATTGAAAAAGGACACAAACACTTTTTGCAAAAACCACTCAAGTTACACAACTTTCTTAATTTTTCTTTCCGAAAGCTCGAGCAAGATCAATCAATGAAGCATGATGATCGCGCTTGTGTTCTATGAAGCGTTCTGACCGCACCTGTGCTCGTAAAACTTCTAGTTCAGCTATGTCTAACCAAAATGGCTTAATGAGCCAAAAAGTATGTCACTATCTTGACCAGGACCGCACAGTGAATGACATATTATCGAGGGCCGCACATTGAATGGCTTACTTTGATCGTAGCAAACAAAATTTAGCTTAAACGAATATCCTGAAAATTTTCGTATCCTAAATGCAATGGTAACAGACGTGATAAAGTGGCACAGAGAACCACTTGCCTCAAAATGTCAAATTCACGATTGTCAAAACAAGGACAGGTTGTCAGTATGTAGGATACTTTTATTGCAGCGAAAACTAAACTGGGCCGGCCGAAACACTCGACTGGGCCGCGGGTTGGACATACAGCTGTTCTAGTTGAACGAGTTTTGCAACTGCTTGGTTTCAGGCGCTGCTTCTTGAACTCTTGTGTAGACGTGAAATGATAATAAAACAAATGTTCACAACAGCCTTAATTCACAAAACAAGCACAACTTTCTCACTCTTTTACTATCAGCTTCTTTTCAGGTATTCCTCCAGTTACTGAAAAGCATTTCACGGCGACTGGGCCAAGGATACGATGGAATGATAAGCGAACTGTACCAAACCCCCCCGTTCCAAGCTCCCCTTTGGCACCCTTTATACATTTGATTTCCTTCGTTTTGAATTCTTGAAGCTGCCAGAAAGAAATGGCACATATTATTCACTATCTATCGAAAGGAATCCGTTCGCAGCCATGAATCAGACACTATGATCCTACACAGTATATATTCTGCCTACTGGGATATCATCATCAGCTTTTATTCAAATGGAATCACACATAACATATTATTCTTGTGAAAGGAGCTTTCAGTTACCCACCTATGGCACCGCAGTCAACCTATGATAGCCTAAATTACGCTTCACAGAAAACTTCAAATGTTAACAATCAATAAAATTCAGTACTTCGGTGTATCATTCTCATACTTTGTGATGGCAATGCTTCTAAAAGCAAGCGTAATGGACTTCACTGTAGCGCGAGAAAGTTCATATTTTTATGCTTTGATCTTGTTTTAGAATTTCACCCAGCGATTGGATGACTTAGCGAAAAAAGAAAGTAGCAAAGAAAAATCTCGAAAGAAACAAAGCTATTGCCTGGCACAAAAGAAAAATACTTTCTAGTTACACATGATGTAACTTGTAGGTGGTATGCAGGGGTGTGCACGCCGTGCAGAAAGGGGGAGTGAACGGGGCGACAGCCTCGAGCATTCAAGGTACGGGCCATCCAGAGAGTGAAATTGCAAAAATTAAAATGCTGTGACTAGATGCTTCTTCGTATTGTATAGCTACTAACACATGCTGAATGGGTTTGATTTTTCTAAACTTGTTTTTGTGCAAACACTAGTTTTTACGTATTTCAAATGCCTGTATTTCTCACATTCCTCCATACTAGAATTTGCTAGGGGAACATTCAATTAAGCGGTTGCCCCAGCTATCACTAGACCTTACTTTGCACGCCCCTGGTGGTGTGGCAATGTTTATGACATAACTAATTGGTAGTATGTACTGTTTGTGATTCATTTTATCTTGAAATGGCCAAACAAGGATCAAACCTAACCTTACAAACATGTTAAACCAGGCCCGTAACCAGCTTGGGACACCAGGAGGGACGAAGAGTTTTCCGAGAGGGGCCCAAATTTTTTCTACTATGTCCAACACATTTTTCAGGGGGGGAGAAAATTTCGCTAGGGGGGGGGG
>Ga0210059_1010586_pt1 | contig 14210 bp, 9 predicted proteins | sample Ectturendosymbi2_FD_188042 | JGI IMG/M metagenome (GOLD analysis project Ga0210059, IMG submission 188042) | Ecteinascidia turbinata endosymbiont from Florida, USA - Sample 2 (SPAdes) (version 2) | ecosystem: Host-associated > Tunicates > Ascidians > Unclassified | place: Key West, Florida... | reverse complement strand
GCATACAGCAGTGGAGGAAGCTACGCAGCGCGTGCTTTCCGGCTCTTCCGACTGGGAGGGTGGGCGAGTGATGCGACGGCAAAAGGCAACAATAAGCAATAACCAAGATGGGGGTGAAAGTTCATCTCTGTCATTTAACAGCGAAGGTGAAACGTGCTTTGCTGAGACTGTCTCGTCAGTGTCGGCTGAACCGCCACCTTGTGAAGACACCTCAACCACGAGCAGCGACTCAAGAGAGCGCTGTTATCGCTGACAGCGATACTGAATTGCTTGACAATTGATAAATCGTTGGTTCGTTTGGAGTTTCTGTTTAACAATAAAAAGATGTGAAACAGCAATTCAGTGTGGTTGTTTTGATAAACTGACCGTTCAGCTGATTGCATGTGATGTTAAGCCTCTTTGTCATGCGCTCACATAAAAGTTAACAGCTATCTGCAAAGTATTAAAAGCTTTTGAAAATATATGCCACATGTAGTACGGAAAAAAACAATTTTTCCAAAGTCACTAATTCAAAAGCAATGGGTGTACTTAAAGAAATCCGCATCTGTACATCTTGATCTCATGATTGTCGTGAACAAGAAACTGTTTGCGCATAGTCGACAAAAAGGTAAAGCCGGCTGGAGGTAGAGCACATGGTAATAGCCAAGACAGGTCATTTTTGGGCCAGAGCAAAGCCAGTATTGAAAGCCAGGTGCAGCGCCGGCTATCGGAGAATTGCCACAACCGGCACAATATCAACATTCGGTCTTAAAGTTGGTTGTCGACAATGGGCCAGAGATGAGGGGCAATTCAACATCCTCGCCTGCCATTGTAGGACCGAGTCCCGAAAAGAGTAGGTTTCGACAATGGGCCAGAGATGATGGGCAATTCAACATCCTCGCCTGCCATTGTAGGGTCGAGTCCCGAAAAGGTAATATTTCGGCGGCAGATCCAGGGATATTTCCACGCCTGAGCCCCGTATTTTCGACGATATTTCCCATACTGGCCGGCTCACATCGGAACTTCGCCCAGGGATAATTTTTTATCTGGGGTATGCACTTGATCGGGTTTCAGTTGCGTCCAGCTAAAGGGAATAATAAATTTATCACTAAAAATACCGAGGTATTATGCCTCTCCAGAAACCAAGCTAAACAAGTGGCAATGCACTGCAGCAGGTCAAGAAGTTCAAATACCTTTGGGGTGGTATTCACGATCAAGTGACGGAATACAGGACAGAGAGATTGATACGCGGATTCGTCAAGCAAACGCAATTCTGCGTGAGCCTTATTACTCTGTGGTCACAAAACGTGAACTTTCAACCAACGCAAAGCTGTCAACTTTTAAATCGGTCTTTGTCCCGATCCTCGCTTATGATTATGAATTGTGTAATGATTGAAAGAATGGTATCCCAAGTGCAAACGGCAGAGATGGGATTTTTGAGAAGAGATCACCGTGCGCTATTTCGCGACAAAAGGCGCAGCCGTGAAATTCGCAGAACCCTGAATGTGGAGTCGATTCTCCTCCGAATCGAGAAACCCAGCTCCGATGGTTCGGCCACGTGACCAGAATGCACAGCAAAGATTGGCGAATGCAAGTTCTGTGCTTGCTACACCATGGAAACGGGGCCCAAATGTCGGCCAACGACCAGAGGGAGTGATTACACCTCAGATCTTGCTTGATCCCGCTTGGTGTAGAGCCAGCAGAACAATATGAGATTGCTGAAAATCTTGAGGTATTTCGAATCCTGCTAGGACTGATGTAACCGTAAAGCTCCCCAGAGGAAAAACGAGTATGAAAATGAATGAATGAAGCTGTTGCGCAAAATATCTGTTCTTGGGCCTTCTTCCTATTTTGAAATTCCCTAAAAATCTAGGCCAGCGATGTGTGTGCATTTATATTTACCTCTGGATTCCACGACAGCGACCTTCATTAACAGGCAATGCAAGGTAATATGTCCTACAGACAAGTTTTTTACGAAAAAACTCTCATAAACTTTAGTTCACTAAAGCTTAAGAAGAGAACGCCACATAAAAAAGACAGTACATGCACGAACAAAAAACAAAGACAAAGTCATGCGATGTCGTCCACTTTAAATTTTCTTTTGATTCATTCTATAAGTGCAAAGTCACCTAAATCAATCACATTTTTTTCAACCAGATAGGATTCATGTGCGATGGTACTGGGAGTTACTATTTAACTTAAATGTTTCTTGCCTAAATGAGGTGCTCAGATTAGAGAAGTTTCTAGAAAGCATTTCCGATCATGTTGCTTTGAAAAAAGAAAACTCTTCAGTTCGAAATAAATTCAACATTTTTCCATTTGCATCGATCTGGGTGGCTTGCTTTACTGTACAAATCTTTAAGCGGTTCAGCCAGCTTAAAAACACAACTGCATTTTTGAGATGAAACACAACTGCATTTCTGAGATGGGGACCAACGCGTCAAGTGACACAGTTATTTTAAGGTTGCGATATATTTTATTCAGAAAAATGTTTAATCAACCCCAGATTAAAAGCAGGACGAAGTATAGGAAAAAACAAATTTTGAAAACGACACATCAATTGCACACTGTCAACAATGCTAAAATTACTGTCAAGGTGGTATAGACAACGTTTGAATTCGTGTTTATAGCTGCAGGGACTTTCCAACTTACAAAACTTGAAAACGCTGTTGAACTTAAGAAAGATGTAACCAACATAATTACCAGCCCGAAAAGAAAAAACATTCACAATTATAGTGTTTATCTACCCTAAATGGATTCTTTACAAATCTAGTACTGTTCAGTGGGGACAAATAAATCATTCATTCAAACTGAAACTAAACTTTAAATAATTTACCTGCGCATAACTCTTCTACTTGTTTTAATTTTGATTTATATTTAAGAATTATTTTGCTGTCGCAGTTGCATAAGTTCTGGAAAACATCAGTAGGGGTCTGTTTTTTTTTAAATAACTACTGGGGTAAACTTCCGTGTATTTATTGAATCAGTCCAAAGTCAATGCTTTGAATTTCACTTGAGACACTGAAATAACTGTAACTACGAGCTCCAAAAAAGAACGTGAAAACCATTAATGCAAACTTCTCAGGTTGACTGCGCAGCACATGTGATAAAGTATAAAGGCTACGGTATATTAGAATATTTGTTGCGGGATAATAAAAATGTGTTTCGAGATTTTAATTTGTTCAGATTGATAAACTTGAACATAACACATACTTGCTCTTTCGCTGGTTGCCATATTAAACTTCACGACAGCTTTCGCAGTTGCTTATTAGCGTTTGCGCTTTGCAGAGATATATTTTACACAAGACTGTATGCAAACTTACTTTTCCTGCAAGCATTTCCGTCGTCAGTGTACCCTTCAGCGCATACGCATTTGTAAGAGCCGTCAGTGTTAAGGCATTTTTCTCGATCTTTGTGGCAGTCATTTGGTTCTGCCGCACATTCATCAATATCTGTGAATATTAAGAGCAGTTCTAGCTTGCTTTTGATTTTGCATTCGTCCAGTGACCATTCGGGTTTTTGAAACGAATTGTGTAGTGGGGTGATTGGAATTGCTCAAGGCGCCCTGGATACATCATGAGTGATTGACATCATCGGTGATCATACAGTCTTCAAATGTCCTTCAGTTGGTAGAACCAGCCTATGATTTTGGACTGTCGCCAAGATGATACTGAGCTGGTTCGAAGGTTTGCTTACAAGTTCTTAAAGCTTATCCACAGTGCATTTTGCGCATGTTTGTTATAAGTAGTCTCATATGTATAATTGTTTGAACCATGGTTTCCAGCAACACCGTTTCACAAGACATATAACCAAGATTGGATTAGTTGAAGAAAAAAGGACATTGATGTTCTGGTGCTGGAATTTCAAGTATTGCTGTTTTGTCCAAATTCCGATCTACATTTGCTGAATACTTTCTTACGCACTTACCACTTGTTTCTAATTATTAAAAACGTCAAATTTTCATGTTTTTTTTAACAATTCACAGACTTTCTGAGAAATGTTTGTGAAACGTGCAATCCCTGGCCAAAGTACCCCTTGCTGACTGAAGGTTCGGTGTAATTCTTCTTTATTACATTTGATGATAACAACATATCAATGCGATATGCTAAGAAGGAAGCTTCTGTCACATAAATATGAAGCTAGTTGTGGAACTCTGTAATATGTAGTTTTAGCTAAAAAAGTTTGACACAACTGTATTCTCAAAAAAAGGAGAAACCAGATTGGGCATGTATCAAAATCCCTCAACCACATCAAAAGTGAAAAAAATATATTGTAAAAGCAACGTATAAAAAGAAATTTGTGTGTAGCATAGTAGTTTTTTTGGCAAAAGTTGCAAAAATTTTTATGCTAAAGTTCAAATTTAGTTCATATATTTTACCTAATGCCTCAGTGATACTTCGCTTACATTAATATGTCTTGCCTATGAAAGTTTCAAATTATACGTTTCAGCCGCGAAAGCTTGAGAAGAAACTTTTGTAAATTAAAGTCTTCGGCAAAACATCATTAGTTACCCATCACACAGTGTTTTTTTCAATAGTCAGACCTATTTTTTGGTTTTCTTAGTATTGTTTCACCTTTATACAGATTAAAATAAAAGTAATCTTCTAAGTCAGGGGTCGGCAACCTTCTGCTGAATGCGTGCCGGTTCAAGTTTCCAAATCATTCAACGTGCCAACTACATCCGTATTTTTGTACAAGTAAAGATCAATAATATTTCTTGTGAATTATAACAAAATTGATACGTAAAACTTGGAGTTTCTGCGTGCCATTGAAAATTGCTTGGCGTGCCAAGTTTGGCACGTGTGCCGCAGGTTGCCGCCACCTGCTCTAAGTTTAATACGAATGCCAGAAAATAAACTGCTTTATAGTCAAAAGACAGTAAATCAATGTTCACGCTGTCTGTCTGATTATGTCAGCAGTTGTTCATATGCATCATTTTATAAAGTATAGAGTATTTAAACGATACGCACCCGAACAGTTGTAGCCATCTCCGGTAAACCCGTGAAAACACTCGCATGAAAAAGATCCATTTGTGTTAATGCAAAAGCCAATTGAAGAACATGGTTGTAAAATGCACTCGTCAATATCTGCAACCAACGATTGGAGTTTTGAAATAGACTTGTTGTCTTAGCGCACGACAAAAAATTAACTTCATTTTTCAGCAAGGCAAAAGATTGAAGGAGGCAATTGTTTTACCTTCTTTTCTGTCATATCGTACAGGTTTAATTACCAGAAATCTGCCGTAAAGAAGTTTGGTAGCTTTGAACTATTTTTACAAGTAACTGAAAAGCTATAAAAGAATGTAAAAATTTGGATCAAAAGCGGACGAAGGTAAATCTGGTAGAAATCGCATAAATCGATTTTACAGACAGATAATTCGTCAGCAGTATACCTATTCTTGCAAGAGAATAAGGGTGAGCCTTCAACGTAGAAACATTTTGCTTGCTCGTGGCGAGATCTAGCAAGGTGTACTTTACGGCTTGTTAAAGCAATCGTGATAATGTGGCGCTAGAACTTTCTTAAAGTTTCACCACTTTTGCCATAGTTTTAGGTGAAGTTTGTCCATTTTACATTAGCCCTTTCAATGTCGATCGAAACCAATACTTCTTCACTTAACTCCTTCGTTTCATTAAAATGATGAAAAATGTGCAGGTAAAGTTTTTCAAAATAGTAAGCAAGGTCTTTCTAAAAAGCAATAGATTTCTTGCTAAAGAGTTAGAGACCACGATAATGCATTTTTTCGTGCGAAAACATGCAGTGGCTGAAATTAGCGTCCGAAGCCATTTTACCGTGGCAAACCAGCCCATCACCAGTATAACCATTCCGACACGAGCAGCTGTAAGAACCTTCCGTGTTGTAGCAGTTGCTATCAGCTCCGCATGCATCTTTGCCAGGAAGGCATTCGTCGATATCTAAAGAAGAGCAAATTAATATGACAAGTGGAATTGAACTTTTTACGCGGCACTACTTTGTGTTTGCCTTCCACCAACAATACAACCAGCTTGGACAGAACAACCGGTCTGCAATATGGAAAACCTCGTAAAGCATTCAAGACCTTGCGTGTTTTTCCAAAAAGCAAAAAACTAAAGTTTTAGCTCTCTAGCACATTTATGGTCAAACATCAAGAAAAAATGTCGTAATCGGTTGTAGAAAAGTCTTGTTACTAGAGTCTGCCTTTACAGAATCACAGCAGTGGTGGATCAGTGAAGCATATCAGAAAGCGCATGATCAGCTTCTGTACCACACGTAGAATATATTTAACCGTTTTTTGGTTGTATGCACTTTTTCAACGGCTGTGCGCGAAACTCTGCACATATACCTTAGATCTTTGTTAATCATGCACGATATCATCATATTTCGATACTTTAGGGCTCTACGGAAAATACCTTCCCTACAACGTGTCCTTATCAACAATTAAACAGCAATGTCACGATATCCTTCAGCATCATTTTCATACAGTATATCACGATTATAGACCCATTAAAGATATTCCATACATGCAAAAGCTGTCCCATTGGATAAAACAGTGACACCGAAGTGATTTTTAAAAAAGCATTCTTATACGCAAGTCAATAATTTGGATGGACCAGTCATTAGAGAAAAAGTCACTTTGACGTGCCCTATTTGTTTACACACCAACACACAGCCCATCAACTTTTTTGAATCCACTCTTGCAAATGCACTCGTAAGATCCTTGCACGTTGATGCAGTTCTCACTGTCTCCGCATATTAGGGTGGCTCCTTCGCATTCATTCACATCTGGAAAACCACAAGATGATCCTGGGTTAGCAGAAAGTTTCAAGAGAACGTTTTAATAGAAAACTTTTTCAACAGTCAAAGCTTTTGATATATAACAACTCTTGATAGATATGCAGCTTTTTATAGGTAAACAATTTTGTTTATTTTTATTGAGGGTGACGTTAAACCAACTGAAGGTTTTTAGTTATCGTCTGCGACAACATTAACAAGTTATACTGCGTTGAAGCCTGATATCAAGGTTTGCGTTTTAGTGCTTGCGACTGGTGATTCTCCTATTACTTCGTAAAAATGACACTGGCTGCCATAAGAACTCGAAAACAGTGTATAACGCTTCCTTGCAAAGCATGAGCTTGCGATGCAGCAAAATTTTCTAGATGCTACAGGTGGAACATTATAATTACAAAGAGAATAAAGTTCTCAAAAAATGTGATTGGACACGCGTGAACAACCCGCGTTTGGCTTCGGATGAACCAGGATGATCTCTGGTCACTTGATGTTTTCTTTGTATCTGAAGGCAGTTCGCCTTGTGCAACAAAAATGATCGCGTTGCGGAAGATATAATCTTTGTCGTCCGTGCCTCACCCGGATTAAGGACCATTGGTTGGAAATGTCTTATCCGATTCCGCGTAATAACTTCAAATGGATCGTATTATCAGAGATTCAAAGCACGCTTTTAATAACCGTTAGCAGACCACAACGGCTTTGCTGTACAGTCTTCGCTTTTTATGCTGGGAAAACAGTGTATAGGCTGAATTACAGGATGTTGTGCTCCTTGGGTGAAATGGTGAACTCGGCCGCGCGTGCAGAAGACGCATTTGAGGTTTCAACCAGAGAGTGATTACCAGCAACCAAAAGATGCAAAACTACAAAAAAATCGTAAAGCTTGCTTGATAGCACATTAGCAAATAGATATAATCCACATTATTGCCAGAAAAAGTTAGGTAACAGAAGCTGCAGTGGTGGTAACTCATTTTTTTGCTTCATAACGTATTATTTCCACATTTTTCGTTTAAACAGCTATTTCGTGATTCATAAAACGCAATTGCATCAGTTACCTATACTTGCACAATTTGGTGAAATGTCTTGTTTTAAGTTTTCACGTCGCTTTTTCATTGAGAAACGCATTTTGATTAAAACTAGAAATTAAACCAGAACATTAATTTCAATGGATGGTTTGTAACAATGTTTCAGAACGAACAGCATCATTCACAGTATTTAATCTTTTTCTTGACAGAAGCAGAAAGGAAATTGTAAGCAATTTGATTTTTGGACAACTGGTCACAGCACCCCATGGCAATTTATTATGATAGAAAGGTTGCATACCTCATTGTTACAAATTGCATACCTCTGATGTAATGCGATGAATCGTTCGCACATTGGATGAAAGTTACTTGTTAGCGTCGCCTAGTGTACATTATTTGGCCAATAAGAAAACACACGAGTATGAAAAATTCAAGCAAGTTTTTATCAAATTTGGACAGCAAAATTCCGATTATTAAGACAAACCTTTGCAATCATTTCCGGAGCCGGAAAATCCACTCCCGCAGAAGCATTCGTAAGATCCAGCAGTGTTTGAGCAAAGTGCATGTTGATGACAGGCGTACAGGTTTTCAGCACATTCGTCCACATCTGCGAATCGATACCGAGACGACCTCTTGAGCAGATTGGAAAATAAATCATCTTCGATTTTTGCGTAAAAGGCGCACCGCTTTCTATTTAAATCAGCATTTAACCTTTTTTCCTTATTAATCGCTGGCAAGCTTTAAAAGTAAAGTTTAACCACTACCATTGTTTCAACATTGTGGATTCTACCAATGGATTTTCTAATAATTATCAGTGCAAGGGGACAAAATATTTTGGTAAAGGTAATCTTAAATAAGCGTTAAATATTCAGAGCTGGATGATTCTGAAAAAGGGTTAATAAACGCACAGAGCAATTTCACTTTTATTTTATCAGTAATTGCAACTACAGGTGTTTGCTGTGAAAGTTCAAATCGTTTTTCAGTAAACATGTTTCCCTGAACAATAAAGTTTACCCGCCGGTTGAAAAACGTCAATGCAAATCAATCTGCTTATTGCAAGCGCCTTCATTTTTTGTCTACCTAGGCTCGATAGTAACAAATAACGGCGACCTGGAGATGGAAATCGATCGAAGACGTGTCCTGACACTAAGCGTACTGCAGAATCTTCGCACTCGGCTGTGGCACAAGCAAAGCTATTTCTTGCACCACTCAGTTGCGCATATACAGTGCAGCGGTCTTTGCTGTTGCATGGCGCTGGTCTCTATCGGAGATCAGGTCTCTCATCAAGAATCTGTCCTCGCGGCTAAGTGGATTCGACAGCAGAACTCTCCGACTACTGCTCAATACCTACTGGTGGGAGCATATCCCTAAGGCAGCAATACCTTCCTTCACTCAACAGCTCCCCGCGCCCGTATCACGCCTTGCAGCTTGTCGCCGGCCGAGTTTGCTGGTGCAGACATGCCCTCCATATGGCACCGCAGCACCCATCCCGCATTCTCCATGACTTCCATCCCGTGGTTTCCGGCGGGAAGCGACCTCATGGAGCGCCGCAAACTCGCTATATGGGCGTGGTCAAGGGCGTAGGCAAGGGGGGTTGGGGTTAAAACAACCCCTTGAGCTTGATATTTTACGACAACTTTGTTACCTGCGCAAAGGAGATTAATTGTTTTCGCATACTTTTTGCTTGTTAATTTGTCGACTTAATGCAAATACCACGGAATGAATTTGCATGCAAATTTCAAGGAACACTGTAAATGGGCCAAAAAGTAACAATTAGGTTTTGGTGGGAATCTGGGTTATCGTCTGCATCCAGAAACCATCTCACCAGTTTTTGTATACCTTTCGTTCACTACGCATGTTTAGGTTTGTGTTCCGCCATAGTTCACTTTATCGGAAACAATTGTCTGTTTTGTCTGCTATGGCTGATCAGCGCAAGTGCTGACCGCATTGGCTACATTACCAATTTCTGTAGCATGATTGAACTGTTGCAGTGTTGCACGAGCTTAAAAAAACAGTTGTTAACATAGAAACATTCAGGCATTTGATAATGTCTCAGCAGGGAAAAGGGAAAACTAAAAATTTGCTGGACTTCTATACATAACAAAAAATCGGAAGTTTATCTCAATTCTTGTGCTGTGTAGAAAGATTCGATCTTGCAAACCGGGGTGTGCGTCAGACAGTCCAGACGCACGCTTTCTGTGCTCCACTGCTCGTATTCGACAAGACATTAGCGCAGCCTCATTTTGCAGCTGTAAATTGCTCTGACGCTGTGGTGAGTGTGTTTTACTCCCCTGTTTTAACGCGCAGCCTAATATTTTTGCAGTAAGCCAGTAATGAACTGCTGTGTCGTAGCGTTGAGTGTATTTTCCTCCGATATCCTAACCTGGAGCGCTGATGGTTTATATTCAGTTTAATGGCACATAAAATAAGGGGTGTGCGTGTAGACGAATATGCATACTACAGTATGTCAACAAACTTCGCCAAAACGTTGGTTTGAAAACATGAATATGACGTCAAATTGTGACGTCACAAACACCGCACACCAAATACAAATGACCACCACATGCCACTGAATGAAAACCCCATGAAAATTTCTGCATACGGGGCTGGACGTGGTCAAATATGACCACGAGCAGTTGAACTTCTCCAACGACCTGGGCCTGCACAGGACCGTACCACATGGCGTACTCTCGTGAATATGGTTGACTATACGCACCATGCCCCAAGGGGTACCGCACATGAGATGCGATAATGATAATGATGAGCAATAATTCTACAGTAGTCACGTTGCCTATTATATTAGCCACCATACAAATTCATCTTATTATCATTACTTTTCTTGCTTTTGCGTTACTTGGTTATTCTATCAAAAATTATCTTCTCAAAGGAATTTTATGCAGTGTATCTGACTGAAATTAAAAAGACATAAATTTCGTTAACAAACGGTTTCTTTCTGTCAAGTGACTTAGTGCATTGAACAAAATTGAGAAGTACAGTCATTAAAAAAATTGCACCTTTGCACTCAAATCCGCTGCCTGAAAATCCACGGTTGCACAAGCAAATTAACGACTCCGACTCTTTGACACAGGAAGCATTCGGATGACAAGAAGCTGAGACCTCACAAATGTCGATAACTGTAACAAAGTCGAAGATGTGATACATGCAAAATCAACAGCATGCCATGCGCACACTGCGAACAGATGCCACTTGACAATATAAAAAAATCTGATGGTGCTCTCGTGCACATGAAGATTAGGAAACAAATTTTCAAGCATGGAATCTGTTTTTCAATCAGTGAAATATGAACAAGTGTCCTGTTAGTAGCTCCGTATTTTCTTCATTCTAAAGAGCAGATTGTACTGGAGCTTCATGAAAAGTCACAGTCAAAGATTCATAACAAGAAATTAATTCTTCATACAACTGTGTCACGAATATCCCAGAATTATAAAGTTTAGTGTTTTTTGTCGTATAATAAATATACTTTTATACCGTATGTGGGTGCTTCGAAAAACAAAACATCAAAACTGGCACCTAGTTTAGTTCCTCAAGCTATACACATAGCGTTTGTTTGTCTAACATTTTTGTGCTCCTAAGTCAAAGTTTTAGAATTAAAGCATTTTTTAATTTTTTTAAAGACAAATTTTTAACCTTGGTCAACAGCCTTGGTCAAATCACAAAATCAAAATTCTTGTAATGAAAGTACAGCAGCCGGATAATTCAACTTTTTATAACTTGATCTGGCAATGCGCCTCCTACAACGTTTAAGGTGGTAGTTTTGCAACAACAAACAAATATTGGCTGTTTGGAGTTTACCTACATGTCAAAGCCATCTAACCAACAACAGCGCATTCTTCTATTTTCCAAAAAAACGGGACACAACGACAATCAACATGTATCCACACTGCCGTCCAGGCAGTGCCGCAACTAGCTGATATTTTCAGCGGCAAAATGATTGCAACTTGTTGTTGTACCTAACAACTGAACATGTTTTTCAAAATTTCGGGGGGTCGATTGCCTGGTTGCCCCTCTTTCTGGTTGAGGGCCTGCGTCCAGGTCGATGCCTCACCTTCAATATCACACAAGTAAAAGCGGTAAGTTCGAAAAACCGAACTGCAAAAAATTCTCTTTGTCTTAGAAGTTGCTGACGAAGCAGCGATCCTGGGAGGGTTTTCATACGAAAGCCTCTCCAGTTAGTGTCTAAATAGAGAACCAGAGTCCTGGGTTTGAAGCTTTGTAAACAGCTTGTAAGTATGTCGTTATAAAAAAGATGACGTCAGAGAAGTTTGCGACTCTAATATCTAATACATAGAACGAGTCACAAACATGCACTAACATTTATAAATATTGCAATCTTGTTCAGAATCTTTGTACTCGTAGCAAATTTTCCTAAATTTTTATTTTTTAGAATCTTCGACCATAAATTTACATCTGAATCAGATGCTCCTTTCATGTAGCTTGCCTACTAGTATGGCAGACTGTTTAAGCTTCAAAATGTGTTGATGTTTTGGGACAAAATAGTTTGTCTGCACTTCATGGCATGTCACCAAATTTGACCAGTTTACTTGTCAAAGATTTTTTCAGTGGCGTATTCTGTGAATTTTGGGATGATTTTGTGTCGGCGTTTATCCCCAAAATCTCCCAATTACTTTTGTTGACGTTTCAGCGATTTGTGGCTTACGAGTTTGCTTTTGCATGATCATAGTTTCATGCAAGGCCTGCTGTATTTAACAAAGAGTTTGTCTTGGTGATAATCGAGCGACTGTGTTAAACAGCACCATTTACTCCAGAAAAAACTTCAAAACATTGAGATCAGTATTTTCTATCGAACGTTTAGCTTAACGTACAAGCAGAAACACTGATTTGTCTGTTTGTGATAAACTCAAAGCATTCTAATTTGCCTGCATTTGCACAACACCCCGTTTAACATTATTGTCATGGGCGTTGGTAGGAGGTCAGGGGGTTTTCCCCACTGGATTTTGTAATGTGACATTTTCTCATTAAATTTTTAACAAACAAAAGGTTTTTGTCTTAGTTTCGAGTGGCTAAATAGAATTTTGCCACTTTTGGCCCTCCCTGGAACAATCTTTCCGACGTCTATAATTATTGTCATAGCATAAACATTAAGTTTTCCTAATCTAACGACTGTCACCAGTAGAGTTGTTGTTTGAGCGAAACAACGTTTTAATACTCGAAAAAGTACATTTACCCAAGTTGCTTCTAAAAAATCTTATGAAAATATACTAACCCGCATTCAAAATAATCCGTCTACAACAGATCAGTTCTAACCTTGCAGTTTTTGTGTTTGCAGTGTTGTACGTTTCGCCAAAATTTTTCAACTCTGGCAAAAGACTTAAAAACGTCAGATCAGGAGATGAAAAAAATGATACTTCAGCTGCATTTAGATTTCTTTAACAGATTTGAAGAAGTTCAATGGATTTTTCAAACGATGAAAACTCTTGTTTTTTTAAATGCTTAATATGTTTTCGTTTCTATCATTACATTTTGCATTGTTGTTTTTCACATAACTTTGCAGGACTTTTGATTTCCACTTTGTTTCAAATATGATCACTGCTTTGGTATTCCACACCAGGTTTTGGCTGAGTGGTATAAATCGTCCATGTTAAAACAACTAATATCTAAGTTTAAAGTATTCTAATTCCTAAAATTCTGTTTTCGTGTAGATAATCGCTTTTCTGGCCGGTTTGCACAAGCCTGAAGCAAGCAAGTTGCTGGTGAAGTGAAACATGCTCTTGCGTGGCTTTCCTCACCCGCACCAATATGAGAAGCGTTGTCAACCAAATGGCTGGTGTCTTTTCCACAAATGTAAGAGCCGAGTGTGTTGAAGCAAGTCGTATTTTGTTTGCAAATGTCCTTGACCAACTTGCACTCATCTATATCTAAAAACATGATCTTTGTATTTATATATGTTTGCAAATTATTCTCCTGGTGTGGCTTGCTTGCGAACAAAAAACAAAACTTGAATTGAATGGTATCTATTAATTTTAAGTGCTTTCATCTTTCAAGCATGACTGTACTATTACCATAAATATATTGTCTAGCGCAGGGGTTCCCAACTTTTCTCTGACCATGTACCCCTTCAGCATTCCGAGAGGTGAGCATGTACCCCTTAAGCATGTTGACAGATGAAAATGTACCCCTAAGGTTTCCTATGACAAAATATATTATCATGTTCATTCATTGACACATTTAACAATGAGCATATAATGATTTTTGGAAATAATACTCAGTGATATATGTATAAATCTTTGGAAATAAATAATATGTGAATATACATTTCTCATCTTCTGCTAGCCTTAAATGTACCCCTTCGGATAGGCAAATGTACCCCTGGGGGTACATGTACCCCAGGTTGGGAACCCCTGGTCTAGCGCATAGGTTCTCAGAGTGCTCCGTACGGAGCCCCAGGGCTCCGCGAGAGAAACCTCGGGG
>Ga0210059_1010585_pt1 | contig 14210 bp, 13 predicted proteins | sample Ectturendosymbi2_FD_188042 | JGI IMG/M metagenome (GOLD analysis project Ga0210059, IMG submission 188042) | Ecteinascidia turbinata endosymbiont from Florida, USA - Sample 2 (SPAdes) (version 2) | ecosystem: Host-associated > Tunicates > Ascidians > Unclassified | place: Key West, Florida... | reverse complement strand
AGAGATACTATACCAAGGGTGGGCAATTAATTTGGCTCGAGGACCACTTTGAGAATGCCGGGTTTTGTCGAGGGCCAGGGCCGGATTAAATGAATGCAATTCCCCGGGCAAAGTCGTGACTGCGACGCCCACTAAACGCTTAGTGCAACTGCGTAGCGTTTCACATGCCATCGTTTCAACTTTGCAGAAGCACCGGTCAAGAACGTCAAAACTGAACTGATACATCAGTAAACAATTTTTTGTTCGTGATGATTAAGCCGAAACGTTGAATAAATAATGTATTCGTTACTGATAGGATTTGGCAGCCTAAACTTCGGAGACAATCAGGGTGACCATGTACGGCGGTTCACATGTGATTAATTTGTTCGAACAAAAAGTTGCATCACAAAAACACGATATTTTTGCTGCCGGGTCATTCTCTTTCAACTGTCCCAACCAGTCAACCCACCATCTCTTTCAGATGATGTATTGCACATGCCAATAGCATGTGTGCTCATAAAGTTATCACCGTTCAAAATTTATGTCGTGCATGAGTGATTTTGATGACTACCAATTTTCTTCACCCCAAAATTGAGGTAAGCGCATGGATTTTTACAAATTTTTCTTTACTACTGAAGAAAGGATACTTGAGACAACCTTTTGTTAAGTTTGCGCAACAATTAAATGATTACAGTGAGAATTATTTAGTTTTAAAGTTAGTTGATGATTTTCTTGCTAGTCGTTACGCTTCATTGACAACAAAAAGTAGTCATTTTGTATGGTCCATAACTTTGCGAAACCTCAACCAATTTCAATAAAATTTAGTTTTTTGGAATCAGCATGAAAAGTTCTATCTGCTTATGAAATTTGAGGAAAACCTGAAATGGTGGATTGACTTTTCCAATTTGTTTGGTTTATTTGACATAAAATGACCCTACGTGATTGTACACAACAACCTTTTTTGTCATTGACTATCTGACTGTGACTCTGACCTGCACAAATCGTCCATTCACATATGTACTGAGAAAAGATATGTCTACTACACTCTCTCGCAGATAAAAACGTACACCGTTTAGAAAAAAATGCTCTCAATGAAATATCACGCAAAAGCAACTTGAACCTTACTACTTGACTGAAGTTTTGCGATGGAAGCTTTACAATAGTTACACCTATTAACTGTTCCATGATCGAGTGAACAACAGCCCTTTGTTTGATCTAAGACTGATATACTCACGATAGCAAGCACTTCACAACTAATTGTTACGTCAGCACATTATACCGCAATTGCAAAGGCAGTATAGAATGCGAAGAATACTTATTTGTAGAAGTGTTAGAAAAAATGGATATTTGGCAGTTTATGAAAAGAAACAGCATTTCTGATATGTAGAAAACATTTCAGACAAAAGATTGAGAATTGACGTTCAACCAGCACACACTAATGGGGTAGAAAGGATTTTGTGATCATCCACTTGCACTGCATCGTCAGAAATCTGAAAATGTCAAGCAAATTTTGACGTTTCCCCACTGGAAAAAATTATGTGGACGCCCATGGATGCACTGATTTCGATCTAATAAATCCAAGTTAGCCTAAGCACTAAAGTTACCGTGATGAGTTGGAGGAAATTTCAGATTTGCAGATTTTTCCTGAATGCTCCTGCGGGCCACGGGCCACTAATTACCCACCCCTGTACTATACAGTATATAGTCTAGATTGTGGATGTTCCAATTAGGTTTTATTAGACTTTAGCTTTCGACTGGTAAAGCTTTGAGGATCTGCTCCAAAATCCTTCATCCAGCATATTACAGACATACAAATATAATCTCTCAAGGGACGTTGGCAAGGTAAGTAAGTGGTGAACTCATCCACACCACCAACCAGAAAAACTCCCAATTTTTGTACAAGTTACAAATAAAGTGTTTTACTTTAAATGGATGTGTCAAACTTACTTTCATTCAACCACTAGGTACTAAACAACTAAATTTGTTAATTCAATCAAGTCATCAGCACAGCTAAAACTTGATAAACATTCCTTCACATTAGTTACCCCTCACAAAGTGATCTGACTGAAGCACACCATTAACAGGTACAGAAGATCAAGAGTCAAAGATGGAGAGTAACAAAAATATTTGACTAATTAGATAATTAATTATTTTGTTTCAGTCATGATGATGATGTCTTTGCTTTAGTCATGATGAACAAGTGACATGTTGTTGATAAAGAGCAGACACTAATGGGGCATTTCAGAAAAAAAGCTTGTTAGCAAAAAGGCAAATATTTGAGCAGTTACTGATTTCAACTTTAGTGAAACGTCCATTGTAGTTATGAACAGAATCATGTCTACAAATGAAAAATGCAGCATTTTTCAAAAGGCACACAGGTTCATTGATTTAAATTTAACATTACGTGCTCAAAAAAGAATGTACCTCTCAATCAGAAAGCACCTTTCAAATAAAAACTGGATTGAACACCTTAAATGAAGAACAAAAACACAGACTTTTAGTTTCACATAAAGTTTGCAGTGATGATTGTTTCACATGCCATAAAAAATTTAAAAAAAGCTTTAAACAGTTGGCCCCATCTTTCTCTTTGTGACTCAGATTGTGTCATATAACTTCAAAACTATGATAAACAGCTAGAATATGTGACTTATGTGATTTTATCCTATTTATTAATTTACTATCCCCAACCCAAGTGCTTAAACCTCACAACTCAAAAATTTTTAACTTTTTAAGTTTCCACAAGAATGAGATAATAAAACTTTGAAAAATTGTAGAAGACATTAAATCCAATATTAATTATTATGCTTCATTGGACAAGCAATGAAATTTGTTGGTTGCTACATGACATGAAAATTATTTATGTAGTTTAATACCTTTTGTGCAAGGGCATTGCTAACAATGCTAAGATTAAATTTTTGACAACTTTTTCGAAAACACTTAATTTGTTTTTCCAACTTCTCTTAATAAAATATACTGTTCACTATTCTGTCGACAACCTGAAAGAATGTGGAAAAAATGAAGCATCCTCAAGTTTAGCAATACTGTATACAACAAAGTTTCAAATGATTGTATATGTCTTTCATTGATACATCAGCTTATCAGTATTGCCTTGCTTTGGTAGAGCATAGAAGCTATGGTACAGATCACTGCCTATTGATACTTTTCCACATGGTATAAAAGTGTGTGCTTCTTAGCTATAGTACCTTGATAAGATGAGCAACCTGTTCTCTTGCATTATCCATAGCATGTTCTGCTTGCCACCCATAAGCATGAGTGCGACTGTGAGGGTTGCCATAGTAGCTCACAAGATAAGGAAGCATCTTATCCAAAACCCGAGGATCCAATGGAGTAGTTGCCTGTGCACAAGAGTAAGTCCATTAGCAAGTACCCACACTGCAAAAAAGTTGAAGATTGAGGAAGTCATTGATATTTTCTCTACTTGGTGGTTTTACTGAAAAATAGGATGAATACTAGGTAGTTTTTGAAAGTTTATATACCATCTTCAATAATTTATTTACAAACAGCCCATGATGGCAGGCCAGGGCTGGAAGAGGTCATTGGCAATGCAAACATTAACACTTTGAGAGCTGGGGTGTGATATATTCATACTTTGAAATCAGCCTAAAACCAGCAGTTGTCAGTTGCCTTACCAACACCATAGCTCCCTTGCCAATTGTGCTAGAGAACTGTTCAAGGGCTCAAATGGATCGGCCAGTCTTCTAGTATGCACTCGAAAAAATTTTAGGTTGGGGGTTGCGGATTTTTTGTGAGTGACATCATAAGTGAAGTAGTTTTTGGGCTATTTTGGATCGTGTTACCTGGCCTAAGGCCCAACCGCTAGGCCAAAGTATTTCGCTGAAGTTTTCATTGGAAACTAGGCTCAAGTCGTCTGAGTCTTTTGAGCCTTTGATCAACTTTCTAGCATTTCTGGTTCAAAAGTTATGATCTAAAATAAACAAAATAATTAATTATCTAATTAGTCAAATATTTTTATTACTTTAGATCATAACTTTTGAACCCGAAACCCTAGCAGGTCATTCAAAGTATCAAAATACTTGGATTGTAGCCTAGTTTCCAATAACAACTTCAGTGAAATACTACCATCTAACGATTCGGGCCCAGGGCCAGGTGAAGTGGGCCAAGGTGGCCTAAAAGTTTTCCACTTATGAGTCACTCACAAAAAATCCACACCCCTTGACCAAAAAATTTTGTTCATTGCAAACTACAAGACTTGTCGAGTCTTTTGAGGGTTTGAACAGCTCTCTATCATTTTCGGCACCAGAGTTAGGCTCCCGCAAAGCCACATGCGATCCGGAGATTTTTTCTTATGTGTTTTGACAATGAGATCAATACCACTTACAAATACAATCAGATTTGTCCGAACTCAGATCAACCGGAATCCCTGCTATCTGAAACAAATTGCTAGGAACAGATTTCCTCCAACGCATTTCACCCCTTTAATCCGGAAACCTCGCTGTCCGACACCTACTCGGAAATTTAGGAACAGATGTGCCATATCAATAGAAAAAAAAGGCTAAACCACATTGCGTCAACTGTTACTTAGTGGTTTATATTAAAACGCAATGGAAGGGTGAAAGTCCATTTTCTACACACAATGAATGTAACAGTGGCAGACCCTGCAGGACGCAGTTATAGGTATCCTGTACAGTTTTTTCGCGCTTAAATCTTATTCTGAATGCTTACTTACTCATGTATACTAATCTGCTAACAAACAAAAACAACTATGAGAGTTTCATTTTGTCATGTTTCACATGCAGTCTACATATTTGTTTAAGTTGACAGTTCGTCTGAGAATACAGTTTGTTTGTTTCCCCTTTGAACGTTCGCTTAGGCTAGACCCATAGCCTAGGTCTAAAGGTTTGGGGGCGCAAAACATTTTTAGTTGGTCAAGACTTCTGTTTTATTATATTTTTTAATAAAAAATTTTCTTGGCAAAACAAAATTTTGAGGAGCTTAAATAAATTTAAGGAGGATTGACTCCGAATCCCCTGTGGCTACAGGCCTGATTCTGATTTTCCGATACCTTGCTAAACCGACATTATTTGGCGAAACAAAGTAGTTCGGGTAAACGAGGTCTGACTGTAGTTACCATTTTACTCGGGACCATAAGGCGCACCGGATTATAAGCCACAGTATCAAAAATTGAATGCTGGGTATTCGTTTTTCATACATTAAGCGCACCGGATTATAAGGTGCATTAACCCTTTAACAACCACGCGCCAACATATTGGCGCGCCCTTTCTTGGCCATAAATCGCCAGCTGCTAGAGCTAGAGAGCTGTTCAAACCCTCTACGGATTCAGCAAGTCTTCTAGTTGACATTGAAAAAAACGATTTTTGTTTTGGGTTTGAGGTTTTCTGGGGGGGATGTCACAAGTAGGAGTGTTTTTGTGTTATTTTGCCAGGCCCTGGGCACTGTCCCAATGGGCCATTTTTTGGACTCAAAGTTTAGTTGAAAACTAGGCCAAAATCCACGTCTATAGAGCTCTTCATTGACTTCCTAGCATATCGGGAGCGAAAATTATGGCTCATAAACCAAAAATTGACCAAAATGTTGCTGCCTCAAAAGTCACTATGAGGGGCATTTCACCTCAGGCAATAACTCACCGTCAGATTGAGCTAGAGAGCTGTTCAAACCCTCTAAAGACGCGTGAAGGTATGTATTTTAAAATAAAAAAAAAACTTTTCAGTTTAGGATGTCTGTTTTTTTTTTTAATGCTTATATGATGATAGGATGTTCATGTTATTTTTTGCTGACGTCAGCATTTTTGCCCGACCTCCCTTAAAGACCCGCAGGAGCCATTTAAATGACATAAATTTTTTTTCAGTTTAGCTGTTTTTTGGTTACATTTTGGGACTTTGAAGGGTCCAAATGGGTTTTTAGCATTCCTGGTTCCAAGATTAGGGCTAAAAAACATTAAAATAAAATAGGGAAATCCCCCAAAAGTATTGAGAAAAGCCCCTTACCAATTAGCTGTTTTTTGGCCTAACTTTTGAACCAGAAATGCTAGAAAGTCAATCAAGGGCTCTAAAAACACGTATTCTCGCCTAGAATCCTAAAATACTGCGAGCCAAAATATTGGCACGTGGGATCAGATGATGACGTCATATAATTAACCAAAAAACATGCCCCTGTCATGATCCCATTGGCCCAAAACCCCCGACGAAATTTTAAAAATATTTTTTTTAATCTAAACTACACGACGCCACTAGTCATTGCAGGGTTTGAACAGCTCTCTAGCTCAATCTGCTGCTGAGTTATGGCTGGCCAATGTTTGCCCTGAAAGGGCAAATTGTACCTTTTCTGAAATGTTTTGAATTAGACCAAAAACTGGGTTTTTGACCCATAATTTTGGCTGCAGATATGCTAGGAAGTCAATCAAGGGCTCTATAGATGCGGATTTTGATCTAGTTTTCAACAAAACTTTGAGCCAATAGAATGGGTCAATGGGTTGGGGTCCAGGATCGGCCAAAGGTGACCAAAATTTCCACAGCATGCCCTCATTGTGACGTCACCTCCAGAAAATCCCCACCGAAAACGAAAAACGTGTTTTTCGATGTCAACTAGAATACTTGCTGAATCCGTAAAGAGTTTGAACAGCTCTCTAGCTCTGGCGGCTGGCGATTTATGGCCAAAAAAGGGCCCGCCAATCGCGGTTGTTAAAGGGTTAAATGAAGCAAAACTTAGGTAAGTCAAACTGTATTCAACTCTTTCCCAAAAGCTCCTGAGTGTCTGAGTCGCCACTGGGAGTTTAATCTGTCACACATGTGTAATACGCTAGACATGAATAGAATAAAATAAAAGTTGTACACCGGGTTTGATTTGGCGTGCGCCAATGTAGTCAAGAGCCTTGCCGAGTTAGTTATCTGTGGTATATATGTGCTAGCTACTCTTGTGTGCTGCTCATTGCAATTGCTGTTGGTTTATTACGTCTGTTTACAAAAAAATCATAACGAGCAATTAAATAAATGGTACAGTTTACCACATAAAACTGATTCTTGATGAGAAAGCACAACCAGGTTCATACATTACGCGCACCGCATTATAAGGAAGACTTTCGATTTTCAAGAAAATTAAACAATTTCAAGTGCGCCTTATGGTCCGAAAAATATGGTAGTTGCCCTGATTTGTTCGCACACAATGATCTGCTTACCGCGCACGCAAAAACCTATGAGCCAATGTTACATCATGGAGCGGTTTATGGGGACAATTGTGGAGTGGTATGAGTATTGTGCATTTGCACACTACTTGATGCAATTGGCGGGCTACGCATCCTAAGGAAGAGTACAGAGAATTCGCGTTAATTAATCAGAGACGAAGTAGCAACTTGGGTTTCCGAAATTTGACAAAACTGTAAAATTCATCGGTCAATTTCTAGTCTTAAGAGAAAATGTGGTTTTATGATCAAAAGTTGCCCTTCCGTTACAGACCCCTTTTTTCCAAGCTAGATGCGCCCCTGCCATCATGTACCTACTTCTCAATACTTGGCTTGCTTAGCCTATGTAAACAGCAGCAAATGGAAGCAAAACAGATATTTTAATGCCAGGCACTGCAACAAACAAATCACTTGACACTATTTTAATCTAGCTTAGTATAAACTGATATCTTATACAAAAAACAATCTGAACACAATACAACATTCAAGATATTTAGCTGCTTTACTTGAGCATCCAAGTATATTGGTCTTAAATTAACATCCCATTCCCGATGACCCTTGTCAATTGTAGCTTGTGCAATGCTCTTCTGCTGACAAGGTACGGATGAGGCAATAAGCTTAGAGCAATGTAAGTATAAACCATGAGGTTGACACATAATTTTAACTACTTTTGTCCAAACCATTATGATTATGTGAAACTAGAGAGCCTACTATCAAAACCTTTGAAAAAAACAAGGTTTTGATTTGAATTTAGTTATATCATTTGTGTAAAAATATTTGAAATTGTATGCAACTAACTGCTCTTGCCCAAACATGAATGATTCAGTCTGCAGAGTCTGCATATTAATCACAAAAACATTTCAACTGATAGGTGATCATGACATTACTAAACTACTACCATTCTCCTGAAAACAAGGCTTCAAATACCAATATTTCACAATCCAAAAATGAACAAATGAACAGTTCAATCAATGTTTCAAATACATTCATACTAGCAACCCCCAAAAACATATTGACAATAATGCACATGGGCATCAGAAGGATTTTTTCCTAGGGGGTTACCCACTGTTTTCTGTGGGTGACCAAAAGGATATTTTCAGGAAAGAAACAGTGATGAAATTTCATTTTACCAACTCTGAAACTAATAGAAGAACAATTTCCTACTAAAAAGATAATAGCGAAATGTCAGATTTTGAAATCATGTGGAGCCATGGTTGACCATAAAATTGTACTTTACAGTTTCTGTGGCCAGCTTGAAACCAATTTGTTTTTGGTGTTGCTATAGTTAAGGCAGTGGCTAGGTAGCCAAACAAGATTGCATGATTCAGCACATGGGTAGGGTTAATCACCATAAATTTAAGTGGCTACAGAACCACCTTTGGATCTTCATATTTGAAACCTTATTCAACCGAACTGCTTCACATGACGCGGTTCGAATAAAATACTGAGTATGTCACTCAAGTGACACCGTCCTGGTAGCGTAGCAGATGCATTTGAGGTCTGCTGTGCCAAAGGTTTTCAGTTCGACTGTCACCATGGCGACTTTCATTTTGGTAGTAGTGGTTGCATGTTTCAATTCACGAGAACGCTTTTTTTCTTTTTTCCAAACTTTCGGTTTAGGGGTTAGCGTTAACTAACGGTACAGTTAGGTTTTAGGTTTACCTTTTACGTGTACTATGTTTCTACCAAGCCTACTGCATTCGCATCATGCGTTACTGTCACGTTACAAGAGGCAGTCGAATAAGGTTTCAAATTTAAAGATCCACAGGCGGTTCTGTAGCCACTGTCTAAATATAAAACCACAATCCACTTCCAGACTTCTCTTCTAAAAAAATAAGGTGAACAAGTGGCAGTAAAGCAATCTAACCTGGTAATGATGATCTCTGTGTGAATATGCTTATGCTTTAGGGTTTTGATATTATAGTGTTGAAGTTTTAGGTTTTAGCATGGGTGATGGTTTTAAGTTTCAGGTTAAAGTTCTAACCATCAAATGTTTACATATATTGTGTTATGCAAAGTTCCGTAGGTTATTCAGTATATTTACGTCATTTAAAGCACATGCTAATGTCACATAGCTTCTAATTGTCATGTTTTTGTTCAGAACCAATGGTCAATTTTTAGCTGAACACCAAATCAGAAAGTTATGTTGTATTGTGTAACGTCTTCATACTTACACGCAAAGCGCTAGACTTTAAACATGCATCGCAGTAAAGAGAAAAACACAAATACATGAAAGAAGACGAGGATATATACATTGCGCTTTGTATAGAATATACGCTTTATGGCACTAATGCATTTACTGTACTTTGATGAAATACAAGCTTTTGAGACTCACGCATGAATGTCGCCATTATAATTGTTATAATGAAGAACTGCAATGACTTCCAAGTACATCGATGTATAGAACGCATGAGGGAGTTGGAGGCTGCAAAGGACCGAGGGTTATCTAGGCTGCAGACCTCCCAAGAACGAAACTGCTTTAGTGTAAAGGGAATGGTGCATAATAGTTAGTAAAAGTCTTTTGCTCTGAGTATAAAATGTAATATGTGCAAAGCGGTTATATGGCAAATTGAAGTAAAATGCATTGCAGGCAAGGACAAGCCACCAGAAGAAAACAGTTTAAATTTGTCAGATTAAACATTTACTGTTTTTATACATTCAAAAATATTTGTGAATGCCAAAGAGGAAATGCGTCAAAAGCTATAGACCACTGCAGCACCGCAACAGTGTCACGAGATTTAAGCAAGTTGAGAACCAGTCGCGCAATCATGCTTTGCGGAAAAGAACTTGTCAATGCATTCACGAGAACGGAAATGCATTTGTTTTGTAACTATAGATTATAGGCATCCCATAGCTCCATACACTGGTTTGATGCGACTAGTTTCTGTGAACGCAACAAAAGTCTAACAACGTGATACATAGCAGAGATACTTCATGATTTGACACTTTCCACTGTAACAGCGATATGTAATTAAATCAATTCACTTGGTTTATGTACAACAATAAATAAAAACACAAAGTATGGTTATAGTAGCTGAGTAGCACATATTTCTTATACTCGGCCAGAAAAAGTGCCAAACATGTTTTATTTTTTCTCTCCGGAGGAATTTTTGACAAAATTTCTATTGCACTATATTTTATCATTTTAGCACCCAAGTTTGAACGTGCTTTTGGTAAAGCAAATTGTCGAGTTTTGATTTGTCTTGTGTTATATGAATGAACATCTGTAATGAGTTTAAAATAATTGTGAAATGTAGCAGGTAACTGAGAGGCAGTATATTTGTACATGAATTTGCTCACTTCAAGGTTGTATATATCTTTTAAAAAAATTAAATAATGGCAATAAACATGTTGGTGCACTCATTACCATGCACTGACTATGAACATATATGACCGAACAGGGTTGCCAGATGTTTTCTGTTGTTTTATGGCCAAAACCTTAACAAAAAATGGCCAAAATTGCTGTTTTTTGAAAAAGTTATGGCCAAAAATACAAAATGCTATAACTATGGTAATTTATATAATCATCATAAGGGACCTAAAGTATTCACAAGGTAGTATACTTTTGCTGAAAATTTCTGGTTTTACCAAAGAAGCAAGTTTTAACACGAAAATAATATTTCTGCCATGAACTTAAAACAGGGTTCCCACTCATGTTCAAAAATTATCTTCCATATTTTTCAACACCTTTTCAAAACTGAATTTTAAAGAAGTTCAGTACCATGCTTTATTTTTGAAATTCTTCATCATGAAACTTAATTTTATGCATTGCACAACACTGCATAAATATAATGAATTGCTTTTCCTTCAGCAAAGCTGTGATAACTTGCATAGAACAAGTTACGAAGAATCAGTGGCTGAAGACTTACTGCATCAATCTAAACGAACCTAAAGCAGTTAAATTGGTTTGCTTTTGTCTACAGACCAACACGAGATACCAAAAAACTTGAATGAAACTCAGCAGAAAAGCAACAGAACACTGTAGCAAACTACATCTATACCAGGGGTCTCAAACACACGGCCCGCGAGAATTTTGTGCGGCCGACGTTGCTTTTTGGGAGTTTTTAAACAATTAACAATTAAGTTATTTAGTTTATTTATTAGTGTTTAAAAGTGTTCGGCCAGTGAGTGAAGAAGTTCCTTTTAAACAAAGGTGGAGCAAGCTAGAAATGATTTCTCTACAATCCATGACACCTTTCGCAGGAAATAAGATGTAAAAGCTGTTTCTAGTAAAATTCAAGGACTGCCATTGTTGCATCAGCATAAAATAATGCGGCCCTCGGGTAGTATTTTCGTGACGATAGCATCACGGCAAAAGCAGATAATGACATCACAAAATCGACGGGCACGACCATTCTACAAAGCTCCATCTAACCTCCAGCACACCGTACACGCCATACCGCATTCCAATGTTTTTATCCCGTGCAGCCCAACTATTCAAGATGCAGAGAAACACGGAACGAGAGTATAACTGCTAAAAGGAGTTAGTTTTGTGATGCTTGTGCTGAAAACAGACCTGCACTGCGCAGAATGCTTCATTTTTTCCACACAATAAAGCAACTGAAAACCAAAGATCTATGACATTCAAACAATGGCCTGTAAGTAAAGCATATTACCTATAATCCGTATGCTGCGTTTACAGCTAACTAGAGCGAACAGACTATGTCGGGTACATGGATCGAATACATTGCAATGGTCACACTAGTAAAACGCTTCCCACTAAACCATGGTTTTCAACCTTTTTCATGCAGCGACACATTTGCAACCCAATTTATTTATTTAACGACCCCCTTCCGAAAATTTCCAATCAGGCATATGAAATGCAGTTGTGTTTGCACTGTATAAAATCACAATGGCTAAAAAGTAACGTACCCTATCGCTGCTGTGTTGAACTAAGACTCATTTATCAAATCCATACACATGGCACCATCAGCGAGAGAGACCCGTGCCGTACTCAAATCACTCCAAAGCACAAATGGAAAACTAGAACTCCCAAGTTAGCTACCGCATTCAGATATCTAATTTACAAACAAAACACATTCTTACGTCACAAAGTTATCCGTGGGTTGCCAAACGCAACTGTACTGTAATGGTCATAATCACACTAAAAACAATTTTGCATGAAAAAGTAGGTTACCATTTTTGCCAGGTGATCATATTATTTTCACTACGACAAAAAGTGATTCCATATACGAAATAGCCTATAAATTATAGAAGCTCTCGCGACCCTAGAAAAATAGCAAACGATCCCACGGGGCTTGCGAACCCAGGTTGCAAACAACTACTCTAAACGCTGTGTGTTTTATTGAGCAGGCAAGTCACAATAGGAAAGACAGTCTGAAAGGCATTGAAAACCATTCGATGCTAAGGCAGGATAGTGAAGCATCAACTCAATACAACAGTCTTTTTTATTTATTGTTTACGGTAGTAAAAATTATGCTTTGAAGTGCATTGAAAACGAAGCCAACACTACTGAAGCATGCTCGTCATCGCTCAGTGTGATTTGTTCATTACTCGCAATGGCAAACATGACCTGAACTGCATTAAAACATACGATTGCAAGGAGTACACCCCATGGCGCAGAATGCACATTTATTGCTCTCAAAAACAAAGATCATGCCGACAATCCCGTCGCCACGGGGTGGCTTTGGTGGGCTTAGCACACCCAAACAAAGTACCAAGCCCCCCCAATCTAAAACCTGAAATGCTTTTACATCAGTGGAGTTTATTTTTATCAATTTTTCAATGTCAAGCCTTCCTTATTGAAGACTTTCCGGCGACGGTTTTGCATGTGGAATGCCGCACTAAAAACATGTCATTTAATATCTCGCATCGTGCGGTGTGCTTTGTCTGCACAATAGTGTTACCTTTCCCTAAGTTGGTGAGATCGAGTGGTTCCAACGAAAGCTTGTAAACCGGCTGTTAAGCAACGTTTGCGACTCGAAATTATTGTAATATTGGGGTCAAACCATGTCTGCGGTCCTCCAGGTTTACGGAGATTTGGGATCAAGACATATAGCTTAGCTCACTGAAAAGTTTATCGCTGCTTTGCAACGACACTTATGATGGTCGTTAGACATAAAGTTATAGAAAATATCTGGTGTTCCAAATAACGTTATCGATTGCACTGTTTTGTCGACGGTCCGTTGAGTTTGGTGAATACTCAATCAACACAAGACGTTTCATACTTCCCTTTTCAGGAAATTTGAATTAAAAACCGTCAATAATTTGGGTAGAGCGATTTAAATGTGACTTCATTCATTTTCCAAGTACCTATACAAGTGCCTGTGAACAGCTCTGTTCTTCATTTTTTAAAAAAAGGGCAAATCTGAATTTTTCCAGAAAAAAATCCAGTAAAGTAATTAGCAATATTCCTAACATAACCAAAGAAAAGTGAAGCAAAGGGTGAAATCAGGTCTTCAGTTGCAGCAATCTTTTGATTTCTTCACTAAACCCCCCGTGAACAATACACATGTTAAACAGTTCACTGAGAAAAAAACGCAGAGATTCATCTGCATACAGCAGGTGCTCTGCAGAAATACAATCAGGCCCTGGAGCTTTGTTCAAGGGCAGCTTTTGAAGAAGTGATACCAAGGAGATAAAAGAACACTTCATTTCAAGACCTAGATAGTTCTCCTTGCAGTCTATGCTGTGTTCCACAGACTCTACAGACCCATTGGCAGAGCTTTCGGAATTTAATATTCCTTTAAAACAGTCTTTCCACATTTTAACAATCTCTGAACGACACGGCACCCGTCTTTGTTTACACTGATCAGCTGTTGTGCCTTGTGTTTTGATTTGCTCTAATCTTCGCTGATGGTTGGCTTACTGCATGCGATGGCATTTATTTTTTTTTGTTTTGTCCGCCACTATGGGGCGCCGTTTGTAAAAATATTATATCTGACAGATTTAGCACAAAAACTGCTATCTCTGGCAGAGATAGCTATCTCTGCATGCAGAGATGTTATCTGTAGCAGAGATAGCTATCTCTGCATGAAGAGATATTATCTCTGGCAGAGAAGGAGCTCAGAAGTGGTGAGCTATGCCTCTTTTT
>Ga0210059_1010584_pt1 | contig 14211 bp, 7 predicted proteins | sample Ectturendosymbi2_FD_188042 | JGI IMG/M metagenome (GOLD analysis project Ga0210059, IMG submission 188042) | Ecteinascidia turbinata endosymbiont from Florida, USA - Sample 2 (SPAdes) (version 2) | ecosystem: Host-associated > Tunicates > Ascidians > Unclassified | place: Key West, Florida... | reverse complement strand
CTGACAACCGCAGAACTCTTCCCCAACGAGACACGGAAACAGCAAAAAATGACAAAAGCACGTTTGGGTCTGATGCCTTAGATTAGTGGTTTTTAGTTTATGCAACCACACGAAGCCTTATTTTTTAGCTTGATGGTCATTAATTGCTCAGGCGAAAGGTATTTGTACCAGGTTTGCTATTTTAAGGTATGGAGATTGCAAATGCAGTATTAGCAAGTAGGCTATAGTATGAGGTGTTAAATTTAGACAACTGAAGTTACTCAAGTTGCATTGCCAGAACCACTTTGGAGATCGTGCAAGTTGCCGTACGTAGCCTATAGCCTAACGCTTTTTAGTTGATTTTGAGATGGTGGTTTTCACAATGTACCGTACGTTTTTTGTATTTTTAAAATGTGCGATACAGGGTGGGTCAAAAGTAGACCTGCTCTTGATTGCTTATTTACATTTATGGCTGAAATTTTGGGAGGGTTTTGACAAATACTGGATCGTTCCGGTAAGAAAATTATGCTACTTTCACCACTGCATGTAACCAGTGCCGGATTTAGGTAGCGCGTGACTGTAGCATTTCAAGAGCGCGGGGCCTCAAATTTAAAAAACATCTCAACACCTACTAAACCATAAAGTGTGTGTGCAAGGCATCCGTGTTTCCCGTTTTACTCTCTGCATGCTCTATCCAGTTGGCATCGTGAAATGACAATCTGAGTGCATCGTGCTGACCGCCAGTGTTGCCAGATGGTTGTGACCTAAATCTGCTAAATGATGTCACAAAAAACTGCTAGATTCTGCTAAAGATCTTGTCACAAATTTTCAGCTAAAATCCGCTACAAGCAGTGAAATTCTGTTAAAAAGTCTGTCATTTTTGACATGATTAAACGAGACCTATAAAGTTATACAACATAATAATTTTTCGTCTTGCACTGGCTATCAATAAGCATCGGCTAAAAATGCCGGTCTTGGCCGACACACTTTTCAGCCCACAATTTTCTATCAGTCAACATTTTGACTTTTTGAGCAACATAACTGCAGCTCATCAGCGCGTTTTTTGTATGACACACAGTTCTTGACGATTTCTTTCAAATGGTTGCATATTTATATGCAGTAGAACAATGTTCAGCGATAAACAATCTGAGCATAGCTTCAGCCCTACAACTTTCTAAACCTGTTCTTTGTAAATTAAAACTTTGTGTTACATTAGGGAGCATGCAAAAAGTTCTTTAGTCTTGTCTGAGTGCTTTTGCTGCCAGTTATGTCCTTTAAGCTCACAATATTTCGCTATGATTGCATTATTGCAAATTTCACAAAAGGCTTTTGTTGAATCAGCAGGATAGAGGCAGTAGGCACTGAACCAACTTTTCAGTTCTGAATCTTACAACAACATATGTCGAAACTTTTGGCAGCTTTGGTTTACCAGGAATTTTTTTACCAGACATTAGAGGTGTTCGGACTCAAGTTTTTCCGAGTCCAACTCCAATCCTGATCCAAGAGGTAGGAATCCTGATCCTGATCCGAATCCTGTTTGCAACACAAATATGAAATCTGAATCCTGAAAAAATCCTGTTAATATATTTGACTAATCAATGTGCAACTACCAAAAATTTTTGTTTCTGAAAGGTAGTGGCTACAGGTTCGTCAGTGGACCTTCGTATTTGAAAAGTTATTCATCCGTCACCTGTAACATGACAGTAACACACGATGAGTGAGTAGAAGAGTGCACTAGGTTTGGCATAAATGTACTAAACCCTTTTCCTAACCCCCAAACCAAAACCGTAAACCTGAACACAAAGGTTTGGAAACATTTGAAGAAAGTAAAAAAGTGGTCCCTTGACAATTGCAACCATTAGATTGCTACACAAAATGAAAGGCGCCAAGGAGAGAGTCGAACCGAAAACCATTCACACAACAGACGTAGACGCATTCCCTACACTACCACACAAGTGCTGTTAAAGTGACAAAGTCAGCATTTTATTCTAACCACATCACTCTCGCCGCACCTAGCCACTTCCTTTCTGAAAAGTAAAGCTTTACCAAACACACAGACTGGGAAAAATAAAACCACACATAACCAAAAATGCAACTAAACGTCAGATCCAGAAAATGTAGTCAATCAAGTTCATGCAATGAAACATGAAGCTGAAAGCAATATTACCAATTAAACTTCTAATCACAAAACAACGCTTGCTAGACTTGTTACATCCACTAAATAACAGTAGCTGATGATTAAGCCCTAACCGATAAGGAAATAGGCACTAACTGATATTGATGCACACTAAAATATGTAATACAGCCAAATAAGCACAGCAACACCACATCTCTAACCACGACAACTCACAATTTACAAACGTAATCTGACATCGCGTTGTATTGAGCCTGATAATGGACTGATGGGATGCTACGGTGGTGGACGTGGTCTGGTGCTCCGCAGTACACGACACGTCCGGAGTAAAAGCGCCTCTACCACACATTTGCAATTGATGTGAACTACATTACATCCTTTAAATCTTTGCAAAAATTCTTTTTATGATTGTGTTGGCGTCAAATCCCCCTAAAAATGAAATTTGAATATCCTGATCCTGAAACTTGAATAAAACCGTAGTCCGGATCCGATCCGGTTTGTTTCAAATGTGCTGAATCCTGCCGGACACGAGTCCTGAAATCCGGATCCTGCACACCTATGTCAGACATTACTACTTACCAGAGTAACTGAATCACTTGGAAATATCGTGCCGTGGGATAAAAACATATTCTACCAATACTGTCTTTTAACCGAACGCGCTCGCTAGGTACACAACCAAATCATTTAGGCTTCACCAAACCATCTAATCACTTGTTACTATAATACAATCACCTGCTTGAAGCAGCTTTTTAAATCATCATAAAATTCCAAATAATTGCAGGCAGTTGGTGTGCTTTGCCCTGGTGTTATCCAATTAATAACGTCATAAAGAAGACAAGTATATTTTTGATGAAGACGGTGTAAAGTTCTCATCTTGATTACCCCCGGAATGACCCTCCCACGAAGAGCCTGGGTCCCGCATAACCGCCTCCGTACCGGTGTCGGACGTTTCCGCTCCTGCTGGGGATATGGCCTCCTCTGCGGCCTGTGAGTGTGGCGTGGAAGAACAAACCGTTGACCATGTTGTCCTCCAATGTCTAATCCATCGACCTCCCCATGGACTGCATGGCCTGACGGTTCTGGACGATGAAACAACCGAATCGCTGCTCAACACCTGCCCCGAGATCTAGTGCGGCCAAGCAGTGGTTTGAACAACTAGTTCAAAAAAAAGAAGAAGCACATTGGAAACAAGCAAGTGCTGCTTGCAAAATAATCCTCCAGTGACATGGTGTAACTGTTAGTGATGGTATACCGGCACTTCTTATCACTGAGAGTGCAATAACCAATGTAGATAATTTATTTGGAAGGTTTTGAGTACTAACGTTTGTTTCTGGAAAAATGTTTAGACTTACTTGGAACAAACATCCACAAGGTGCTTAGAAATTTGAAGCAAAATAATGGGTCTCTGTTGTGATAGTCCTCCTTGCGGCAAACGTTGGTAACATGCTTGTTTATGAAATAACTTCTGTGCATTATGTCTGATTTTCTGTTGGTTATATAGTTTTGTGTACAGAGACTAGTTATAATTTCGCGCATAAGTCGAATTTATGACAATGCCAATATGGGCATCGGTAGGGGGATCAGGGGGCCTTGAACCCCTGGATTTTGAAAATTTCAGCAAAAAAAGGTTGCTTTCTTAGTTTCGAGTTTCGAGTGGGAAAAAAAACAAATTTCACCGGGACCCCCTAGAAAAATTTTGGAAAAATACCCTAGTGGCCCCCCCTCTGGAAAAAATCCTTCCGACGCCCATGAATGCCACAATGCACTCAAACTTGCAGTAGGAAATTACAGCATCTATAATTTCATTTTTGCATATTGTAAATACTTCCATTATTCATAAAGCTATTTGATTGTTTGTGATTAAACTCAATTTTTTTGCAACGTCTAAGGAAATTTAGGTCACATAAAGTATTTACTTGCAAGCAAAATATCTGCTTTTCAGCTGTCTGTAATGAAATCATTGAATAACGGTATACGTTGACTCAGGACAAAGAAAAGTGCGCCTTAACTCAAATTTACCAGTCGTAAACGCAAGCATGATTTTTTATTTAACGCTTGTTTTATTTTGTGAAAAAAACGTTTACATGTAACTTTGGAAGCATCATTTTGTAATATCTGTTGTTTCGTCGGAAGTATTTAATCTTCCATGTTAACACTGCTCGAACTTTTTCAGATCCTTCGATTGTGTTTTCATGTAGACCCTGGAGACAACAAGAAACATTAAAACAGGCGAAACTCAACCCATAATTACGAAGTATCAACTGGCAGATCACGTGACAAACGGCAAACAGCAGCTTATGTGCTTTTAACAAGATGACGCATGTGCCGAGCTGATTTACTTTAGGATGCAAGCTAGAGTGCGACATATCATGAAACACTCAGAACTGGGAAGGTTCAAGTGAGTGATGAAGCCCAGGTAGCTATTATAGGGTCCATTCATTAATGACACAGGTTTCCGTTCTTATTTAGCCAACTCCGTTGACTTGACTCATTATACGTCTGGGAAGAAAATCAGATTGATTTGCACAAGTAAAGCAATGGAGCCTTGCTATTTACTTATACTGCAACGCGTCTTTATGCCGTACATTTTCGCTTATGAAGCGTCCTAGAGACTGAACTTTTTTCCACGTTTTGCGAAATTTCTCGGCCTTTCTCATGTTTGGAAATGAGTGAAAAAATGACTCTGCCTAATATTTTAGCAAATTTAACAGTACTACACAGTTTAATTTAGTGGAGCCAATTATGTAGTCTTTACATATATGAGATTAATGTGCCGCAGATAAGCCATTGGCTTTGGCTACGGAGGCCATTTTATCGTAAAAAGGTGATTTTTGCAAAACCCAAGGGCCGCTGTTATGGCTTAGCGGGTCACGATTCGCCTATCATTGTGTTTCAGCGAGCAGGCATGGTATTACGAGCAAGAAAAATGTCAGCTTGAAAAAAGCATTTTTAGTTTCTGCTGCACAATAGCAAACGTTGGATGAAGGATTGCGTAATTTATGTTATGTTTTTATGTATTCTTTAGTCTATTTTGTCTTCTTTTGTAGCACAAAACTTTTTCAATTAAAGCAAAAACAGGGGTAAGTTGAAATACAACTTAGTAAAAGAAGAAACAGAGATGTGTGTTTCTTCGGCATATGGATCGCAATCCAGTGATCAGCAGTTAACAATAGCCAACATTTTATTGCTTTCCCGTGTTGACTGAGTGCCAAAATGTGACCTGGTTTTGTCAATTAATCATTTTTTTATAGATGCAGAATACTTAGGTGTGGTCCTGGCGTAGCAGTAGTGAGATGAAGCCTAATCCTTTATTGAACTTGAACAATGCAATTTTTCATGATAGGGAATAAGCAATAACAACTTGGTAGTTTCACACGTGACGAAAATTATGTTGTTTCGTGCTGTGTCTGCAATTTTCATGTCACTAGATCGCGTAGAAACAGACGTCTTGGATTTTAGTAAACCTTGATGTGCACCTGAGTAAGAAACCCTGAGTTGCTTCTTTTGGAGATGGATTTGCAAGTTTTTTAATCATTAGCAAATTCCGTGTTTTGATACCCACCTTGTTAATTGTTTGTTTGAATAAAACTAACATCACAATAAAAAAAGCATCAAAAACTTATGAGTGGTCTGCGTGATTCATCCGGTTTCTATAAGCCGGGGATCACGGTGCTATTTTCGTATTTAATGCTGCGTAAGTGGCAAGTCAACAACAACACTGCGCGAGAACCTCGTTGCGTTTTCAACCCGCTCTACCACTTAGCCAGTAAATTTGAAAACTAATAATTCATATCTATTAATAGAAAACTATACAAGGTGTGTGAGGCAATTGGCATGGCTTTTGTAGTACGTAAGTCTTAATTGGACTTTTCAAATGTTTACTGCACCATATAGCTGCTCACATTTACAATTGCAAAACATAACCAGTATAAACACTTCCTACAACTGTGCTGTCGGATTTAATCAGTTGCATTTGGATTACCGCTCCAGTTTTAATTTCAATAAAAATTTTTGGTTGTTACGGCAAATACTTTTCATGACGGTGTTCTTAAAATCAAAATACCCACTGAGGCACACAGGACTGGAACCACTGAAGAATCCCAAATAACACGTTGAAGAAGTTCGACCACTGTGAGCTTTGTATCCATGGTTACACGAATAAGTGACTCTGTCGAATTCGTCGTAGGCGGTTTTTACTGGGGAGTAATATCCGTTGAGCGGCCTGCGAGGTGGATTGCAAGTTTCTGTGAAAAGACATCACAATTTTAAACACTTTCTACATTTAGCAAGTGTAACAAAGTACAAGTTTCAACAATAACATCTGCATAAAAGAAAAAAACGGCGAAGTTTTGATTGCTTTTTCTCAAGATAACATTTGGAGCAATATACAAAGATTACAATTTTCGCTACAAAAAGGATATGACAACATCGATCTTCTAATCCAATTGTCAGGCACGATTAAGCCGCATATGATTTTTGTTTGAAATGAGGAAAAGCAAATTTCAAAACGCAGAAGGATTTTCAATTGGTTACAAGTTTCTCAATTTTGTATTTTTGACAATTTTTCTTTTGACAAAGAGAAGCGGATTATGTATTCTAAGTTATACGAAATATTCTCACTTCTACAGCTTCGTCCATCGCCAGAATAACCGGACTTGCAACGACAAGAGACTCCTCGAAACGAACTGATGCAAATGGCGTTGTAGTTACAAGGATTCCTAGGTCTGCAGTTGTCTTTGACTACATATCCCAAAATAACGAGTTTAGTTTTCTACAAGTGAGACTATCATTGAAAAAACTGGTGTAAACCTGTAGAACTAAGTAACTACATCGGAATAATTCTACTTTTATACTGCACTTCTTACTTTAATGATATTCCGAACCAGATTTCTGAACATGTGTAAGACAAAAGATTTTAAGCCGATAAACCTTAATGAAGTCTGTAGAACCAGTTCAGAAAAATGCAAACTTTTTGTGTTGAGAGTGCAGCTATGAAACAAATATTATGAACAAGTTATTGATCCCCTCCAAAAAAAAACAATTCGCAGGGTTGCGCATCGTTTATTTCAAACTATTTCAGAGCTTATTGCTGTCTTACGTGGTCTTTGCTTAACATGGACACAAATTTATCTGACTTCAGTGACGTCGCTCACTTTAGAAAAGGATGTTGTCTCGCAGGTATTATACAGCTCTCGGAAATGCGAGTGCCCTTTAGGAGACCGTAATAAGAACAATGGCGCTTTAATCTGACTGGTTTGACTCTTAATACATTTTCGAACAGAAAGAGGCAGAAGCAGTATTTTCCTATGTTGCTTCAGCAGTATTTCCTATGTTTGCTTCTATTGACTTTTTAATAAGTAACCTTTTTTTAATAAGTTGCTTGCCTTCCCCCTCACATTTTTGCAGTTCTACTGACATTTCCGTATGTTGCATCTGTTTCCATTAACGCATTAACTTATGTAGGAAAAGTGCAGCATCCTCCGGATTGTACTCTTACGGCAATGCAAAATACCAAACCTACATCTGTTTCCTCTTTGTGGGGAACAGTGCAACTTAGCAGTGTTTACTCTTGACTCAAGAAATAGTTTGCACATCACTACAATGATTCCAAGCTGGTAGAAATCCCTTCAAATACTTAACGTTCATCATGTGTTGGTTTAAAATTATAGATTAAAACTTGGTCAAAAAAGAGGAGACCAGATGGTAAACCAAGACCTCTATCTTTACGACTATGAGACTAGATAAATAGTGAAAACTGATGCTCAGTTTTTTTTAGTGTTTTAAAATCAATTTGAGTAGTTATTGTACTATTCAGGACCCAGGATCAAATTTGGAGAAGTTTGCCCTTTGTGTTCATAGCAAACATGACCAATATATCGACGAACAGGTTGATCAACTGGTTACTTTATCTTTGTTTTTCTAAGATTTGCTTTTATGTGTTGTTTCACGTAAAAAGGTCAAGGAATTGTAAACCATTGCAAGTCTCGTGCCAAAAGACTTGAGACGAAGATGTCGACCGTCAGAGATGGAAACCATGATGTGACATGCATTTTTCGAAACCGCGAGCACTTTGACTTAAGTCTCCCCAAAGTAGGTCCGGAGAAAAATCTCGAGACTCCATTGTTAATGCTCTAATGTAGGTGGAAGACTTACAACAGTGTTTTTCAACCTTTTTGCTGCAGCGGAACCTTCCGCAAATGTTTGCGCTGGTCATGGAACCCTATGTATTGATCTAAGTGTCTATCCTACTATTTGAAATAAACCAGATAAGTAGAAATGTCGCATCTCCAATTTATTTAAATGTTTCGGCGGAACCCCTGGCAGCCCCTCGCGGAATCTGAGGTTCCGTGGAACCCACTTGAAAAACACTGACTTATAACATTACTTACAGCAGCGGTTCACAACTTTACAGGTCACGAATTTACTTCTTTTTCAACAAAGATCTACGGGAAAATAGGTCGCAGACACAAGTTAGCTTGAACATTGTTAAAGTTGCATGATTAGTGTCATCCTGAACCTTTAATTCGGTTACATCTGTGTTACAAACGATCTGGTGGCCTGGGAATCTGCAAACTCACTGGTAATTATTTGAAGATTCAACATTCCACTGATTCCGCTAATTTCGGGTAGAGAACAGCTGACATAGATTATTGAGACTTGGCTGGTTCACTTCCGTTTTGCATCTGACAAGCAAACTGTATTAAGTGGGGTATACCGGTGGACTAACGAGGACAGGCTTTTATGTGATTTTTATAGTAATATAGCATGGATTCACTCTGTTTAACGTGATTTTGCTTTTGGTAGCTTAACGCCATGCAAAGATCATAGAACTCTTTTTTCAGGCATTGATCATATACTAAAAAGAATTTCGCTGGCTGTTATGGTCATAGATTTAAATTGAAAGATTTTTAAGATAAATGTTGAAAATTGTTTTCAGTTCAAGGTCTAGGCCTACTCCAGCAGCTAGACGATTTTAGGTGACATTAAGTTAAATACCGATTAACATTTACGGATGAGAGCCAAAAAAGTAAAAGAACTGCGAAAAAGGTCGTAAAAATTGAGCAACATTTTCTGCACCGGTGATGTATTACACTGCGAATTTCAATCCATCCTATATAAACCTGTGCCTACAACAACTGAATTTACACGTAGAGCAAAAAAAAATTTTTAGTAGAAGTAAATTAACTACACGGCAGCAAGTAGTACTTTTTATATTTTTGAAGTTTTTGTCTATGGCTTGAAATCACCCTTTAATTTTTACAAGATCTAAACCAATCCCACAGTACTTTTATATATCTATAGCATTTTATATATCTATATACAAAGCTTGTCGAAAAAAATTAGTAAATAAGTTATTATAATAACTTTTTCCCGAACAAAAAGCTTCAAGCAAATATTCTTGTGTGACAGAAAATGTGAAGAACTTTTAAAGTGATTTCTGTTCCATTTTTGTGGTCAAATGCCGGGTATTTCATGTGTTTTCAATGTGTATGTCATCGTAAGCTCCACCATCACAAAACGTTTTATTGCGACTAGGTAAATTACCAATACTTTTTAGAAAAATATCACCCTCTTTCAAATCACTTACCTATGCATCTTGGAGTTCCAAAGCTCCAGCGTCTGTTTTGACAAATGTTGTATGGCATTCCTTGAAGTGTGTAACCGTTCTGACAGGTATACGTGATGGTTGAACTTGGGATCCCGAACCTAGACCTTCCATACTTAAAACCTCCATTCACTGGTCGTTGAGGAACTCCGCAAACTGGGAAATGTCAACATGAGCTTGTTAGTTTTCGGGGAAGGCTCCGTTGTTTGACCCAAACAACAGTGAAAAGGTTAACTGCAACTAGCTTTTCCTACTGTTATCATCTGATTTAAGACTCGAAGCCAAACTTTTAAATTTGAGTAAGCTGTTAGACTAAAACAGATGTGTTTTTGCATAAGCCAAGAAAGTGCTCCAACTCATAAAACCTTCGTCAAAGACAACACCTGAAGGACAGCTACAAATAAATAATACTACCTCAGGCTTTACTGGCAATAAAACATAAAAACAGGTTTAAATCTGGCCAATGTTTCAAATAGTACAATTATCTTCGTCAGGGCGAACACGACATATCAGGGCGAACGCGAAATTTGAGACGTTTCTTTTTTTAAAATACTTAAACTATGTGTAAATAAAGAAAACATCAGTTGTACTCACTGTTTCCTGACAACGTACGCCAGATATCGTACGCCTCAGCAGACATGCTCGCAACTGCTCCGATAAAGAGAAAAACAACTTCGATTTTGTGAAAACGCATTTTTCTCTTCAGGCTGTTCGTTTCTATTTACGTTAAAAAGTGTTTGGAAATACTCACTGGCCAAATGCTGCTTCTGAAAATATAAGAAATTTGAAAGTAAAAAAATGTGATCTAACAGGATCATTTTTTGTAAATGGAATCGCAGGAAGCTACACAGAAGTACAAGCTTGCGTAATACTCTGCCGCTAAAATGGTATATAGGCACATTTGCAAATACGAAACAGACTAGGATGTTAACCAATTCCGGAATTATAAGCTAATTGTGTCAGTGAAACGTCTACTTCTTCACAACACGTTTGTATTGGGAAAAACATCTTTGTTAGTCACGCTTTTCTGCAAATAAGTATATTTTTGGAGACTAAACAGTGTTCGGCACATACAGCTTTACAAGATAAAACAAAAATGAAAGAACATCCACTGGATCCCAAGTAGAAATGAATCAGTATCATCATCACTGCAGATGGCAATGAAGTGTATTTGAATCTGAAAACTCTTATTGAAAAATTGTTTTCTATTCAAAAAATTTTATTAATCTTTGTAAAACATGGACCGGTGCGAAACCTGATCGAGGCCAAGATTCGCCAGAAGTCTTGTTCCAGATCGATACAATCTGCAAGGCATGAGCCTAGCCCAAATGATAGTCTGTTTGATTGAAAAAATTCAGTTCTAAGCCAACACCTTCTGTGAAAGTGGCACATGATTGAGTTGGTTAAATGACAACCATTGCCGGATTTGAAGCCAAAATATATTTGCGTTTGCGTGGAATCCCTTTTGGCGCTGTGGACTCAGTTATGTTTTCCCGTGACGACTGCACAGGCTTTCGTGAAGACATGACAAAAAATAAAAACTCGAACTTATACATTGTACAGTTTGTAGTGTACACTGTCACAATAATTACCGCAGTGTTTGGTGTTTGAAATGATTTCACAAGCTTTTACAATCATAAATATTAGTTGTTGTGCCATCTTAAAATTCGCGGCCAAAACGTCGTTAACAATGATCCGCGCATTCCGCGTCTCTCAACGTAATAATTAATCTTATGACTTGTCGCTAGCCAGAAAAGCTTGCTCTTTGCTAAGATCGTTGGCAGCTAAAATTATTTTGCCTTCTGCCACTAACTACATGTGTGAGACAGAATTTTCAGTTCTTTGAAAAATGAAGACGAAATACAGGTGTAGACTTGCCACGGATTCTGACTTGCAAGTGTGCCTATCAATCACAGGTCCGAGAATTAATAAATTATGCAGTAAGAAAGAACACCATCCGCTTCATTGATGTTGTCAGTTTAATTCAAATGAAACATTATTCAGTGCCATTTAATTTCCGTTTTTTATTTCCAACGCGCGCTAGCTGGGCGGAAAAATTGATGTGACATAAGGTTAGGGTCCGAGAAAAAAACAAATTAACAAATGAGTGTCCGTTGCCTAAAAAGTTAGGAAAACCCTGGTTTAATGTACAAAAAAGCACTTGAAAAGAAAACAGCACTAATGTAGTGGTATGGCGTTATTCTGCTGATAATGTGTTCACTGAACACAGTTCACTGGTTTCGACGCGCGAAAAATTTGTGCAAAATTTTTGTGAAGTGATATGGCGGCGCTTAAACTCTGATCAAATTAGACGTGACTGAGATCGCGTTTTTAATGGTGTTTTATTTGGGCCATAGGAAAAAAACGTTCTTTCTGATAAACTGCGTAAAATTTTCAAAGGTTTTTAGTTTTATTCTATTTGCACTGTTGTGCCTAATCAAAATCATTTTATTCTTTTTGTTCGAACTTTTCATTGTGCTGTGACAATTTGAAGTTACAGATTTGCTTACTCCTAATTTTCGTGCCAATCTTCTACGTCTGATGGAAAAGTCCTTTTACGCCCTCTCACTGGCCCGCAGGCTCGTAACTAGGTTTCAAGTTTGGGGGCAATATACATTTTTAGGAAGAAAAATTTTTGTTTTGTTTGAAACAAATTTTTCTGATTACAACAAAATTTGGGGGAGGGGCAAAAAAAGGTTTGGGAGGCACCGCCCCGCAATGCCTCCCGTGGCTACGGTCCTGCTGACCATAGATATCGATTTCATATATCAAGGAAATTGAGCTGACTTTTGCTGCTTTCGTGGACCACATAGTGCTATGCAATGTGAGCACTACATATTAGGGTAGTTTGCACCCATGCAAAATTGCTTAGAAGTCAAGTCATGTTTCTGCTGCACGCAGGTAACAGTTCATTCAGCAATGAAACAGTCATCACAAGTCGGGTGAAAGATAATCCAAGCAACAACCCAATCAAGCCCAGCCTACACTGAATGACTAACAAATTGCAAAAGGCTCAGTTGAGATATGGTAAGACATGAATCCAAAATAGAAAAATGCGAACATTGTATGAACAGTTGGAAACTATACTGTAAGCCACTCGCCTGCCTCACATGGGAGTCAATACCCAAGAATCTGGCAGCAAATAGATTCTTCTCTGAAAAGATTGCCAACAACCATCTTAAAGAAACGATACAGAAACTCGCTTATAGAAAGTTACAAGAATTTTGAGTAATACTTTCCACATGTCCTCTCGTTCGCAACCAAAGAATCACCCTAAAAGTAAGCATCTACCTTCTTAGCCTGAATTATGTAATATAATACGACTCTCCGTCATTCCATGTTCATAATTAGATGCTCGTATGTGTGTATTTGTAGTCTACTTTTTTATGTGTTTTAATTATAGCTTATTAGTTCGTGAATACGTTGCTGCCGCTGTCCAGTTTTTGTTGCAGAACATCAAAAACACCTGCAGAAGGAACAGACAATTATGTTTCGAAGATTATCTCCAAAATGGAATTCCTCAATCTACATGGAATTTACATCACGGCCATATCAAAACTATCTTTATAATGGGTGCGCGTGGATCAAGAGAGGGTTATGGCCAGTGGTGGGTTTAAGGTTTGGGGGACCCGACGCAAGACCAAAAAGGGAACCCCTCTGATGACGTCATTATACTCAGCCAACCGTGATAAGCACATTTGACCAAGCCAAAGATACAGCCACCGAAGGATACATTCCTGAGTCTACGGCATTACTGACAGAGCACAAGGAGAAAATGCAAAAGGGTGTTCATGATACACAACTTTGAAAACATTGAAAGTTGGGAAGACAAGGCTAGCAACACATAAAAGTTGGGCAATAGCAAGTTGACATCTTCTCCACTTCATTATTTTCGTGCCCTATTTCTCTGCATTCACCATCAATAAACTACAAAGTTTAACCCTTCGAAAGTTTCACACTTTCCCCTTTGAAAACATGCTTGGCAGTTGGTAGCCTGAATTTGTTCACATTCATGTCTTTATAGGCATCCATGAAACCATAAACAACAACCAACAAGATTTAAAACACTAAATTTGTTTCAAATTTCATCCTTTTAATTACAAGAACATAGCATACAATATACAAAAGCATTCAACACTGGGATTTTTTTCGGTCATAGACCGAAACGTTTTTGAAATGACCGAAAAAAATTAAGTCATTTCGGTCAGAATGTTTGAAAATATAGGCTAAAAAACACTGCTATGGTGAGTTTTAATACAACTGTGAGATAAATGACCGAAATGTTTGTGACCAAAATGTCCCAACAAAAAATCACCAAAATGTTTCAGCGAAAAGAAAACAGATTCATCCCGAGACTTGTTTTGGAAAGCTTTGAGGCTGGATAAGTCATGGCTGCCCTCATCTTGCATTGAAACTAGTTGTTTGAAAAATATGCAAAAGTTGGAAATAATTCCTCATATACCTTATCGCAAAATATTTCTAGCAAGTAACC
>Ga0210059_1010583_pt1 | contig 14211 bp, 13 predicted proteins | sample Ectturendosymbi2_FD_188042 | JGI IMG/M metagenome (GOLD analysis project Ga0210059, IMG submission 188042) | Ecteinascidia turbinata endosymbiont from Florida, USA - Sample 2 (SPAdes) (version 2) | ecosystem: Host-associated > Tunicates > Ascidians > Unclassified | place: Key West, Florida... | reverse complement strand
GGAATAATTGACTTGCAGTGTGATTCAAATTTGAAGACCAAGTTTGTCTTGGCGAGCTTGGGCACATTCTATCAGTATCTTTTTCCAGGCTACCAATGGAGTAGCCAGCCCAAAAATTGGGGGAGTGGCAAAATGTTTGATTTTAGGCGAATAACACTATTTTGTTTGGAAAAACGCCTCTCTAAGCACAAAATGACTACGTTCTAAAAATTTTGGGGGCATAGCCCCTTTGCCCCCTGGCTATGCCTATGCAGACTACCCCAAAGTGACATCCCTTGCTACAAACGTTTTGTGCATGTTTCGGACGACATACCTTAGTGAACAAGTGTTTTCTGTTATGAACATCGAAAAAACAAAGCTGCGCTCAACGCTGACTTAAATGACATCCTGAAAGTGGTTTCTACACAGGATTTGACACCTGATGTCGATACACTAGTGAAAGCTAAAAGGTACCAAGTTTCAGGCGTAGGCCTAAATCGCTAATATATTTAATGTGAACTGCTTATTTGCGCCCTGAAATATAGTTCTGCAGCAGTGGGTGTTTACTAAGGAAATGTTTCAAGACAATGAACGCTTGAACAGTGGGTGAATGCAATGTTAGTCAGCGGTTTCATTACAAACGTTTGATGGAACCAGGGATATCTAGAAACTCCAGGGATATCTAGGAGTTTCTAGATATCCCTGGACGGGACCATACTGTTTGTACGTTGTCACAAGCTGTATGTTTTGCCTAAAAACATGCATTTCCAGAGTAGAAGAAAAATTCAAGTTTGCACAATGTGGTGCCAGTTCCGGATGGTCAGGATTACTGCACTTAGCTGCAGACGAGCAGAGGTGTTGGAAACGGAATTTGACAGAAACCGGTTCGGGTTTTCCGAAATATTTTGCTTCGGTTGATTTTTTAGTCATTTTTTAGTCATTGCTTTCGTTTCGGTTGGTTTCAAAGTCATTAATGATAAAGCTTGTTAATATATTGTAAAATTGAACAGACTTTTCTCAAGAAACGGCATGTTGTTGCAGAGTTTGGAAAGGTTGCTCCTTAAATGTGCTAATAATCATTTTCAGACAAGCTTGAAATTTTTGCAATAAAGTTATAAAAACAGTTGGAAGTTTGCATTACTTATAACAGGATGTTATGCAATGATTTCACTGGTCCGGCCCGCTTCAGATTAAATATGCCTGAAGTGACCCTGGAACTGAAACGAGTTTGACACCCTGCTCTACAGGAACAATTCCAAATCTTCATCTTCCACATTTTCTACAGTGTTTCCACTCGAACCTTTGGTATTAGGGGTTGCCAGATATGCTACAACTTGATTCATTTATGGGTTTCCAGATAACGTTTGAGAAATTGCACCAAGTACTGCCCAAAAAAGCCTAATCAACTTTTCAGCAAGACATTCAAAAAGCCAAAACACCAGTCTGATGGTATGTGCCAACTACCTCGAAATAAGCCAAATATTGAAAAGAAAAATCCAAAAAGCCAAACAATTTGTTTTGACTCCAAGTGTCTCCAAAAAAGTCAAAAAGTCAATCTGGCAACCCTGAATGAAGCCAATGCGGTGAGCACTTGCGCTGCCATAGCAGAAAAAATTAAGACAAATGTTCCGGATAAAGTGAAGTATCGCGGGACACAATCTTAAACATGCGTAGTTGGCGAAAGGTCTGCAAAAGTGGTGGATTCTGGATGCAGACGATAATCCAGATTCCCCGTAAGGTCTGCAAAGAGATGGTTTATGGACGCAGACGATAACCCAGATTCCCACCGAAACCAATTATTAATTTTTGACCCATTTACAATGTTCCTTGAAATTTGCATGCAAATTCATTCCATGGTATTTGCATTATGTCGACAAATTAACAAGCGAAAAGTATGCGAAAATAATTAATCTCCTTTGCGCAGGTAATAAAGTTTTTGTAAAATATCAAGCTCAAGGGTGGGTTTTAATCCCATCCCACCCCCTTGCGTACGCCCTTGGTCAGCAGCGTTTTGCCACCAGATTCCCATTGTCGTTTGGACTTTGCTGCTGGGTTGCCTTCGCCAGGATCTAATCAAACCTTTTGGAACAGCGTGAACTTTTCACGGTTCACCTTCTTTCTCGTGAACGGACTTTCATTCGCCAGGACAATTTACCTCCGGTCGTGGACATCATCGAGTCGTAAACTGTTTTTTTTCTTGTATTTTCGCCTCGGCATGGCGTGCTCTGTGTTAACTGTTTTGGTTTCGCTCTATTGTTTCTGACTCTCGCACGTTTCAAGCCGGTCCATGCCTTGGCCATGGTATGAGATTAGCATCGCCAGTGTCTTCACTAGCTGTTTATCATGCTATTTTCACCCTACTCACGTGTACGCCGTCATTGACTGTTTACGTATTTGGCTGGTATACCTGCCTGCTAGTTATTAATTCTACTTAGCCTCACCCTCGACCAACGTACTTTTACACGTGCTGGCATGGGGTGTGTTGTCTTGATTTTGTGCTCTCGCTGATCTCATTCGCTATACAGGCATTATTTTTGTGTTTCTGTAATTGATTCCTGATAGGAATATACACTCTCTCACTATCACCGTGTCGCAACTCGTTCCTTACACCAGGCTGCGTCATTACGCGTATACGCCCGCGTCCACTCCACGTGTCCATTCGTTACAGCTAAGTCGCACCCGTTGAGGTCTCATTAACCAACCTCGTGGTTTCCTTTCTGTTACTACTCCGCCTTCAGCCTGCAATTCCGATTTTACAAAGTTTTTCGCAGAAGGCAGCGTCAGCATGTCTCAGACCGGCAGTCCCTACAGGATGTACCCTCTCTGCGGCTTCCCCTCACTGGTGTAACCACCGCAGCTACGACCCTTCATACCGCTGGGCGCACAAGCAGTCGCCTTCGACGAACTTCCGCCTTCTTCCAAGTCTGTTTTGCTTCTTGCTTTCTGCGATGTGGTCGCTGTGTTTTTAGACGTCCTGTTAATTCAGTGACCTTCACATTCAGAGGCGTATCGAAGGTGGGGCAAGGGGGCACAAATCCCTCGGGCGCCGAATCACTATGGGGGCGCCGAATGACTGCGGGAGGCGCTTAAAAGTCCCAACAGTGTTACAAGTACTTTCTTCAACACAGCACATTTGCTTCAAAAAGACATCAGGTTCGAACATGGGGGGCTGGGGGCGCCAAACTTGTTTGTTGCTCCGGGCGTCATCTAACCTCGTTACGCCCCTGTTCACATTTATTTAGTTTGCCCTGCTATCCTCTTGTCCTTTTTTCCGTCAGCGCCCTGTTCCATCAACCTCTTTGTTTAGGGGCTTTGTTTAGGGCTTAGTTTAGGGGCTCCGGTTCATCACCTATGACGCCCCCTTTCTTTTTCGGATCTGTCTGCTTTCTAACGTTAAGCAGTTTCTCTTGGAAACACTATGTGCTTCGCTCGTTCTTCTGTAGCACTACACGCAACCGCGTTGCTAACCCAGTAGCCTGCCACGGAAGTACTAAACTCGCATCCTCGGGACTATTATTCCGGGTCTTTCCGACGTCGATCGCCGGCGACCGTCTGTCGGATATTCTCGGAGCGTTTTCCCTTCTGCTGGCCAATTCTCCCCGAGCATACCCAATGCACTCGCTTCACGTTCAGACTCTACGCAGATTTCCATAGGCAACCGCCTTCATATTCGCGTGGCCCGAGTACTGTATCTACGTGACCTTACTGTTATGATTTTGGCATCGCTATCGTCGCCAGTATAGCGATGGAGGAACTGCCTCTGGGGCTCTGGGCCGCTGGATTTTTTATTGTAGAGCTCGGCTACTGCCTTCCTCGCTCCACCTGCATCATCGTTCATTCTTTGTAAACCATGGAGCACAGCCAGGGCCGGCCCTAGCAGGTGCGGTGCCCAATGCAAGATTTAGACGCGGGACTCCTCTGGGCAATGGTTTTATGACGTCATCGTGCCCAGTCAACCGTGCTACGACCTTTTTGAGAAAATGTTCTATATTTATATCAAGAAACACGGCAAATTATTGTAATTGATCTGTATGTAGATGATATCACAGCAGTATCCTTTTCATTTGTAGAGGCGTGGGCACATCTAATGTTTCCCCTAGCTAACGTCCATGTTTTTGACTACCATGCTGCTGTGGTGGACATTAGACAGTGTACTGCTACCGCTCGTAATTAAGCCGAAAGTTGTAAAGGAAGCTCTGCAATTGAGATACGAGCGGCGAGCACAAGTGCAAAGTTACGTAGTTACATCAATCAAATCGAACAAGCGAATTGAACTTATAATGCAATTACTTCACTCTTGTTGAACGGCACTTTCGTTCGAAGAACCACGCCCGTAGCCACGGGGGGCATTCGGTGTCAGCGTACGCCCACATTTTTGCCCTTCCAAATTTTGTTGTGTCCAGAAAAAGTTGTTTTAAACGTACAACAAAACACAAAAGCATTGTATTTTCCTCGCTCAAACCTTAAAACCTGATTACGGGCCTGCGAAGAACGACTGACTTGGAGAAAGTTGCTAGCAGGAACGGATTACTTTTCTCGCTTTCGGTAACCACAAGCGCAGACGCATTCTTGTATAAAGGTAACGTCTGGGCGCACGATCAACTAATGTGCTTTATGACGCAATACACGAAAAAAACAGACTTCACTAGAGAGCAACCCATGCATCGGCCGAAAGTTCCCCAAAAGCTCAATTTTATAGTTATTCTTAATGCATGGACTTGGATACCAATGCAAATTGTACCACGAAAACGGTTTGGAGAACTTGATAAAAAAATTGAAATACATTTTGTATTGATTGGGCGTTGAATTGTAATTCGGAAAGCTATGGTTAGATGCTTCATGTCTTGCTTGACTTTCAACCTGCTTAGAAAACCTTAAAACGCTATACGAGTCGTTGAAACATGGGTGTAAATGCAACCCTAAATTGATCACGTTTCCTGGGACATGTAACATCCGTTATTTCCGGATCAAACTATTTTTGACTTCCGACGTCAATTTTTAATCACTTTCACAACAGAATCTTATCTGCGCAGCCAAACGTACATGGCATGCAAACAAATGTTATACCTGTACCCCCAAAAAGGGGATTTTTAGAGGGGAATCTTTTTTTGCGTGGAAAACCCTGGGTGGTATAATACGCCAGTTTTCTATATACAGGCTTTCAGGGACATTTTTGTAAAATAACCCTGACACCATTTCATTTACCTCTGAAAATCAAGAAACGTAGTGGAAACACAGGTTTCTAAGATCTTTCTAAGTGTATAAAATCAACACAGAAACCCCTGGATGGTGGTCCATGCTGAATTCCTGAGCAGGGCTTGCAGTGGTAGCTAAAATATGACTGTAGACCCCCTTGAAACGCTTAAAAATGATTTCAACTCTCCATTTCCTCTGGATAAACATGGCATTGCAAATTCTGCTGCAACGCCCTTATCATAGGTGTAGGAGGAGGCAATTTTTGGGGATGCGAAGGATTTTTGCTCGAATTTCCCCAGCTTGCCCGAAGCGTTCTTGTGCGACTTTGGCCTATAACGTTTCTTCCACAAAAATCATGAAGACTTTCTTTTGGTGTGACGTCCAAAGCAAAGGTTTTCATGTGTATTTCTGCAAACGTTAGGTGACATTTTATGAAATAAACAAACGTTGGAAGCCACTTTTGCCTAGATTTTCTCCAGATTTTCAGGGATTTTTCCCGGATTTTCGACAGAATAAACTTTGTAGGGGTGCCCTCCACCCCCTTCTCCTACACCACTGGTTCTTATCACACCAGGATCTGTAGCACCAAGCCTGTCTTGCGGTGATGCTTTGGTCAATTATTGTTTTCTTTAATTGTTGCGTGACCGCTTGGAGGCGCATACCAGAGTGTTGTAGGACCTTCGGTAGCATTCGTCTTCCCTTTTGCTTAGTGCCTGCATAAGAGACTTTGGTGTGTTATGTTGTTAAAGTGCATATAAGTAGTGTAGTAGCACTAGCAAGTCGCATTGTATTTGCCAGCAAAGTAAACGTTTGGTAAGTTGTTTTTTCTGTTTTTACCTAATTCATACCCTGTTGCCAATTGTTAATTCTGTATTTATTTTGTTGAGAAAACCACATTAGCACGAACAGATCTCGATCTGCCTTGAAATTCAACTGTTTATTGTGAACGTAGACTGTTAGAAAGATCGAATAAATCACTGGTTCCCAACCGGGGAGGAATTCCTCCCTAGGGACGAATTTCATGAGTTCAGGGGAGAAATTTCCACTTTACAGTTAAATTGCCTATTCATTGTAAGTGTTGCACTTGTTTTTTAAGTTGACACTGGCTCTTTCAATTAGTTATATCACTTTATATTTGTAAGTTATTTAGTGGACTATCACACGTTTTTTTTGACGAACATTAGTGACATTATTTGACAACAAATAATTTTTGTCCTCGTTTAATCAAGGTATTGTCGTCAATAAAGACCATTTTTCCAAATGAACTTAATGCTAACCTACCAACCTGAACAGGGGAGGAATGAAAAGTTCCAAAATGAGCAATCAAAGGAATGCATTAAAAAGTTTGGGAACCACTGGAATAAACCGTGCAATGTGTTATTGCGCATTCTAAACCTATCAAACAATGTGCGGTAGAAGGTATAAACGAAGTTCTGCTGCAACAGGATGCAAATCTTGCTTTTGTACAAGGGTGCTAAGCTGTCTTGTCAACATCAACAATTTAAAAGTATGTTTACTACTTAAAACCAAACACATGAAGACAAACGAGACACAAAGGAACGTATCTACCACAGGCCCGTAACCAGCTTGGGACATCAGAGGGAGCGAAGAGCTTTCTGAGAGGTGTCCAAATTTTTTAAACTACGTTCAACACATTTTTCCAGGGGGGAGAAAAATTTTGCAAGGGGGTGCTTCGCCCTCCATGGTAACGGGCCTGATCTACCACTACACTGTTAAATGTTTGTTGTTTTTAAGCAAAGCAGCTTTGAGACGAAATCATTGTGAGCCCGCATATCTTTTTCCTAGGCTGGAGCGACTTTGTTGGAGCTGATAGTAGTAATAGCCGACTTCTGAGAACTGACTGTGCTTGCTGCCCCTTCTTCTTTCCATGGATTGAACCCGAAAATTGCACGAATGATGGCATCACGAAACTGCGAAGATAAAATGCATTCATTTGCCAAACCAGACATTTGGCTCAGATTTATCCAAAAGGAAAACTCTAAGCTAATGTGAAACCTACTTTCTATAATTATGAAATGCAGAAAAGTTAAGGAAATGTGCAACGTGGAGTGTTAAAAGCAAACAACATACAGTTTTGAGACTGTAGAAAATCGCGATGTGGAAAACCGCGGCAACCCTTTTTTTCAATGTCAGTTCAATACCCAAATGTTTTGTATGTATCTTCGAGGCAGATGATGGAAACAGAAATGAGCTCGGGCCTTAGCACCGGCGCCGAAACTGGTTTTAAACACGCATCAAGCTGTAATGAAAATTAGTACTAAAAGCACCGAGGTACTATTACGTTTCTGCAAAAATACAAGTCAGTCTTCGCTAAAAGTAAGCGAAACACACTGCAGAAAGTCTTAAGGTTCTAGAACTTCAAGCACCTTTGGGCTTCACTCACGGGTGATGGAAGACAGAAAACAGAGAGACACGAATGGGGAAAGTAATTACATTACTGCACAAGAGTCTTTGCTGCGGGATCGCAAAACGTGAGATTTGAAAACGTCAAGATTTCAACTTTTAGATATTTTTTTATATGACAATCAGCCATCTATTAGTTGCTTATGATCATGGTTCTGGGGTAATGAATAAAAGAGTGTCATTTAGGATTATTGCGAAGACTGCACGGTTTGACGCTTTGCGGCTTGAGTGCTCAGTTGTGAAATCAGCAAAACTTTGAATGCTGAGCCATATCTTTTCCGAAATATAAAATCCCAACTACGATAATTTGACAACGTGACCAGCTTTCCTTAAGAAATCTTGACAATGCGAGTTCTGTAGGCTGTAAAGAGTACAATGACAATAATATCCTGACATCACGAAAATACACAAAAAAACGGCAAAAGCAAATTCATGATTTCGTATTCAATGTTCTTTCGCAAATCGTTTCGCCCTTAGTGAATTTTTCATAAAAATAAAGCTTAAAAGCACTTGCATTCGTCTGATTATAATACATGGGTCCACTACATTCATGGTTCAGATGAGCAGTCTTAAGACAGAAAGCGGGTTACCTTCAAACAGACTTCTGCAGATATTTTTTTGCAATACTGGGAAACGAAATAAAAGATGCTACTTTATAAAGCGAATATATTTTTGTACTTTTAAAGCGAAAGCGAATGTACTTTGTCCAGCTAGATTCCTTCCCACCTGTCTGTTACAAAAAACGTAGATGAAAGGGTTGTAAACTGCAGCTGATTTAGCACACAGTACTGGAATGACTGCCAACCAACGTTCCAACTGAAAAAAGGTGTAAAAGGTAATGCTGAAAGTTCATATTCTATAAAAGAGCAAGCTTAAATACCTGCATTTTATTTCAGCTTGTGTTCTTTCAAGCTTCGTAGTCAATTTAAATATTATCACAGAAATATTCAGTATCAGGTAGCACAAACAATTTGCTTTGAATTAAAAAAACACAGACGATAAGTGTGTCGCTGTTGACATTCGCGTGTCCAAAAGTTCTGCACTTACCTGTTAGAAAAGTACTGTATATTCTTTGTAACACAAGGAATACTTTCCGAAACTAAAGGACGATACTTTCTTATAAGTAATGCAAATTTTCAAGCTTATGTCGTGTTTAGTGATTGTGAACGTTGACGAACTTAACGTTGATTACAATAAATTTGTATCACTGTAAATTTTCAAAACTGAACAAAACTTAAATATAAAATCGTTTGGAGGGGCAGTTGAAAAATGGGCCACTCTTTACTCATACTTTTATTGTCATCGGAATAGTTTGGTAAAGGCTTTTTTTCCGTTCTGAAAACAATTCTTTTGAACATTAACAGTTTATTGTAGACCATCGTTAATATTATAACCTGCAGAGAAAACAATGAACGTTTGGAAAGAATTTATCCACTCTGTTGCAGTTCACTTTACTTCAAACAAAACACTATTTGCTGTTGCACAACAGTTTTTCTTCACAACAAACAAAGCAATAAATAACTTGTGTTCTATCACTTTGATTTACAAATAATTTTATTTCAGGCGGTAAGACATTCCCAAAATTTGCAAAGCCCGAATATTTATTAAGAGATGGATGCTGAGCGAAGACGTAAAATGCCACGGAGAAAAGAGCGCAGTTGGTCTCTCGTAACTGAAATATTGGGGAAAATCAGAAGAAAATTAGACAAATTTTAAAAAAGCAGGAGCAAAACATGTATTTATGGAAAATTTTGTTATTTGGCCAAAGCTGTTTGAAAGCTGTTGAGAGGTTTGAAGAAGACTCTTTTTGTTCTCTGGGGAATTTTTGCGTAGAACAGAGGACAATATACGAAATATCCAAATTTTATTTGTCATCCCAAATGATATTTCTACAAATCGGCTATTTTTTGTGCAGAACTAAAAAAATAATTTTTCCCAATATCAAAACTAAAATTATTTAGCAAAGATTTTTGCCTGAGCACTGTACTTAAAACCTTAACAGTTTCAAGTCAGAAAGCGTTACGTACGTAAAAGTGTATAAAAGTATCTATCAGAAATATTATTAAGGTAAGCTAGGTAGCTCATCCAGTTTTTAGCGAGTCCTTACTCACATTTCCTGCTTCTGGGTTCATGCCTTGAAAGGCTGACCCTTTCTGTGGGGCCTGAATTTAACATTGTGTGCTGTTAGATTGCAACATTGTAGCACTAACACTGCGACAGACTGCAAGGTTCTAACGCAACTGTCGCAGACTCTTTTTGTGGAATAAAGGTCATTTTGAATTCCATTTCGTAAAACGTAGGCAAAATTTGACAACACATGAAAGGTTAAATGAAAATTAGCGGTCGATGTAAAGCTATTATTCATGATTTCTATCAACACACATTTTTTACGAAAACTGCAGAGCCTGTCTTCGTGTGCCTTAATATCCTTTTCTGTATTTGACTCTGAAACATGCTTTTTGCCGATGATTTTGCTACGCAAAAAACTACCAAAAACAAGTACTGTACAAACGGTTCATCCAGTAGAATACTCAAATCATTTTTTGTATTTCAAACATGAAATAAAAACAAAATTTATACTGAACTGTCAACTTGGCAACGCAAACTGATTTCCAATGAAGAGCAAAATTCAACATTTTTTAGTTTCTGTGTTCCAAAAGTTCTACACCTTTCCTGCGATTTACAATATGTTACAATATGATGTGGTTTGCCCTGGAAGCTTTGCTGCCTTAGATTTTCAACAGGAGTGCATGTACGGGATCATAGTTTTTTCCACAAAATTTATGCAGATTGAAAATATTGCAATTAGTTTGGGAATGTTATGCTATTAGTATGTTGTAAGTTTGTCAACCAGAGTGACACAATACTGAGGAATACAGTAGTATAGCGAAAATTCAGAAAGGTAAGCATCAAATATTGTAATCATGTATTGGTTTGTATATCAAACGTGGTACTTCGTTTATTGTCATCAACGACAAACTACCAAGCAACATCAACCATGTTATAAAGATTTGGGCAACTAGCAAGAGCTGTTAATATAATGATTTGTCTTGTCTATAATAAATCTACAAAATCAGAAAAATTTGCTTGCCAGTTTTCGGTACCGTTTCCTTCAAATTTTTAACTATTGCAAAGCATGAAATTCCAAGCGACTTAATCTTTGCAAAAGCACTAAGACACATATTTTTTGTTCACTATGAAAGAAAATCTCACCTGGTTGTCAGGGTTAAAAGTGTTGTACATCGCAAAGACTGCATAAGGAAACCAAGCTAGTGTGAAAGCAGTAACCATAATCACAACCATTCTGGTCACTTCTTGTTCTGGATTCTTACTTCCGGAGACTCTACTTTCTTTGTTTATCTTGAAAGAAGTACTTATGAATGAATCATGCAAAGAAGTCGATATGCAGTAAGAAAATGTTTGATATAATTATAAGGTATTTTAATGAATTAGACAATCAACAGCAGAAAAATATCTAGAAGTATTGTAAAAATGTACGTTTGAGGAAAATTGTTTAGCCCACTCACAACGCGTCTTTATGAAGATATATAAACTACAGCACTCGGTTGTGTTATTGCTTTCTACTGCAAATGAGAATGTCTAAAAGTCAAGCTCGCTTAGAAGAAAATTGGAAAGTTCAATAACTGCTCCAATGGTTGCACAGGCTCTGAGTTAAGCAAATGAACTGTGTTCACAAAGTACTTCATTAACTTCTCAGGTGATTCATAAAATTTATTAAAAAAGTCAAAACTAGAGTCACTTTCAAGGACTTTGGGTGATAACAACGGCAAAACTGATGGCATTGATTAATCTACTTTGAGGTTTTGCTAATGTTTGTCACAGTGATGAACAAAGCAGCATAATATTCAGCCGTTATGCGATGTGCTTTATCTCCACGAACTGCAAAACCGTATTTGTGTAAAAACAGGTAGTGTTTTTATCCACAATGATTTCTTTCGAAAGTCTTTAGCGCAAGTTTTTATCACATGCAATAATACAGCTGTGCCTGAGCATTGAAATATTTGGTCTACGTTTTATCTTGTGATGCTATTTTTACCACTCAGTTACCTTACCTTCGGTTAGCTTTAATAAACACAGGAAACAACAAATAATAATGATTATTATTTACCTTCTTAAGGGTGTAAATAAGTCTTCCGTAACAGCCAACAATCAAGGCGTAAGGCAGGACAAAGGAAATCAAGAAGTAGCAAACCATGAAAGTCCTCTCCCTTTCAAAAAAAAGAAACAAGAAACTATTGTTCAATTATTTCTGTAAAATAGAAAATTTAAATTCCTAGCCTTTTAGGTTGATTGCAATCCAGATTTACACACAAGTGAGTGTATTTCCAGTAAGAGGTATTTACAAGCAAAGTATGGAAGTTAGACTAGTTGAAACTACTTCCAAGGTTACGTTTGCAGACGTATGCAGTAATACAACTCTGCAATAACTGTGAACAGAGGTTGAGGAAAACAGTGGCCTACGCAGAAAATTTTCATGGGGGAGTTTAATTCTGTGGAATATGGTGGTCATTTGTGACGTCACAATTGACGTCATATTCATGTTTCCAAACCAACGTTTTAGCAAAGTTTGTTGGCACAAAATGCATATACCTGTACACGCACTCCCTTATTGTATGTGTCACTGCACTGAATATAAACTATCAGCTCTCCAAGTTAAGATATCGGAGGAAAATACACTCAACGCTACGACACAGCAGTTCATAACTGCAAAATATCAGGTTGCCTGTTAAAACAGGAGAGTAATACACACTCATCGCTACGTCAGAGCAATTTACAACTGCAAATATAGGCTGTGCTAATGCTTCGTCGAATACGAGCAGTCGAGCATAGGTGTGTGGCCGTATTGCCTGGCGCATATCCAAGTTTGCAATATCGAATCTTGCTAAATTACACAAAAATTAAGAATGCGCGTAAGGTACGCAAGAAAACTTTTGTTTTTTTGTTATGTATAAAAGTCCAGCAAACTTTTAGTTTTCCTTTTTCCCTGCGGAGACATTATCAAATGCCTGAATGCTTATATGTTAACAACTGCTGTTTTGAGTTCGTGCAACAGTTCTATCATGCTGCAGATATTGGTAATGTAGCCAATGGGGTTAGCGCATATGCGCTGATCAGCTATAGCAGACAAAATATAGACAACTGTTTCGGATAAAGTAGACTATCGCGGAACACAATGTTAAACATGTGTAATGGACAAAAGGTCTGTAAAAAAGTGTTGAGATTGTTACTGGATGCAGTCGATAATCCAGATTCTCACAAAAACCTAATTATTACTTTTTAGCCCATTTATAATGTTCCTTGAAATTTGCATACAGTTTCAATTCGTGATATTTGCATTAAGCCAACAAATTAACGAAAACAATTAATCTCCTTTGCACAGGTAATAAAGTTTTTGTAACATATCAGATTCAAGAGGGGTTCAACCCCACTCTCCTTGCATACAACCATGGAGACCGTCTCATGTATATTTTTATCCAGTGGTCCCTCGCGAAAGTCCAATCGGCCGCAGACTCCTTGCCAGTGAAAGTGTCGTTCGAGAGGTTTTTAACTTACAATGAGGAAATGATTATGACTGGGGAACTGTTATCACTTGGATGTAATGTTTGGAAATCCTATACTGTAAAAAATAGCAACGCTCCAATTGGCCGTTTAACTATTATCATGGAAACTACTGGTGGCAAAATGGGTTTACCTATTGATGTAGAACAGAGGTTCCCAACCTGGGGTACATGTACCACTAGGGGTACATTTGCCTATCCGAAGGGGTACATTTGATGTTAGCAAAAGAAGATAAATTTATATTTACATATCTTTTATTTCCAAATCTTTATACAAATATCAGTGAATATTATTCAAAAGCCGTTATATATTAATATTTAAATATATGTATGATTAACCATGATAAATTGTTTTGTCATAAAAAAATTTTAGGGGTACATGTTCATCTGTCGAAATGCTGAAGGAGTACATGCTTATCTTTCGAAATGCTGAAGGAGTGCATGCTTATTTTTCGAATTGCTGAAGGGGTACATGCTCATCTGCCGGAATTCTGAAGGGGTACATGGTCAAAGAAAGGTTGGGAACCCCTGATGTAGAACAACTGAAATTTCATTCATTGTAATGTCTCCCCAAATAAAGCAATAGAACTGTAGATCTGTCATACACAATTTGCACAAACGGAAAAAATCTCTTCAACCTCGACGAGCTAACTGATGTCATCGGTCGTGAGGAAGCTCATCTCAATAATAAATAATTACCAGTAATTTTAAGTTACGTCTTTTAAAAGAAGGGTCATCTTCGGAGCAAGGGTGGAGTTATAGCAATATGCGTGAAAAAGTCTATACAGGGTGTTTCACAATTTTTGAAACAAAGCGGCAGCTTCTAAAACCTTTATCGATGACCTTATTCATTTTTCTCTTTCCAGATTGTCATAGGGAAATAGTTAACCTTTCTATATATTAAACAAAAATAGTCTAATGATGCCTTGGTCGATGGAGCAGAAGATCTTTTGTGTAAAGACATATTACGAAACGAAGTCTTTCCAGATTGTTCAAGCAAGGTTCAGAAGGAAGTTCAGCTTCAACAAATTTC
>Ga0210059_1010582_pt1 | contig 14211 bp, 9 predicted proteins | sample Ectturendosymbi2_FD_188042 | JGI IMG/M metagenome (GOLD analysis project Ga0210059, IMG submission 188042) | Ecteinascidia turbinata endosymbiont from Florida, USA - Sample 2 (SPAdes) (version 2) | ecosystem: Host-associated > Tunicates > Ascidians > Unclassified | place: Key West, Florida... | reverse complement strand
CGAACGGTTGCATTCACAAAGTGTAGGTTGCGTGATGAGCCCAAGGACGCTGCTGATCTGGAATGGCCCCTGAGTGAAGGTATGCAAGTTAGTGCGCTGCCGCCTGTCTGAATAGCCATGATCACCTCTTGTTGAAGCGTCAAGCTGCTTAAATTGCCTGGTGTGACGTTTGTGGCACAAACAGTCACAATTGGTGAGCAAAAGGTCTGCCCGGAGTCGTTAAAATTTTCTACGACTCCGCCTCCTCAGGTTGAAAATCCTTCCGACTCCTCGACTCCGACTCCACGGCCCTGCTGACAACCAGCTGCACAACTGCATCTGTGGAGTGCTGTGTGTCAAAGATGGCAGTGTTATAAATATACTTGCAAAATCACTACGGAGAAGAACGATAGCATTGCAGTTAGCTTTGATTACATTGCATCGTAATGTAAAAGTGAATTACTCGAAATCAATATTGGACTTCTTGTGCAGCAAACAACGTCATCAACTGCTTAATTCTAAAAAGGCTATTTTCGAAATACGATGCTGCACTGATATTTTGTTCAGATAATGTGGCCACAATTTGAGGCTAGCTGTCACGCTTTTCAATATGAGAAGTTGTTTATAAAATCATAGTTTCAGTGGAAACAAATCCACGTTACTTGATGTGATGCTGAGGAAAGCCTAAACTTACTTGTCATAACCTAGTAGGTGTAAACAGCAGATAGAATTTAGACCGAAACTGCAAAACGAAATGATTGTGATTGGAGACTGTCCTCTTGCCATGAAGCACAATATTATCAAACAGCTCCTGCGTGTGCGTGGCAGTGTATGAGATTCTGACAGCATTAGAGCCGGCACTACCAGAGGAGGAAATTCAGAAACACGTGCATTCGACGCAATATCAATTTTGAGGTTAAAAACATGGATTGTGTCATGTCACTGCGCAGGTGCTATTTAGACAAGGCAGTAACGTTGTTGTTTCGTAATAGTGCTATGCAACGTTACAAGGGAAATGTAGGCTGTTGCCTGTTCCAAAACACTGCATTAGAGACCTGCAGTGACAGCGCGTGATATTTTATCGGCTTTAATGCTGAGTACCTGCGGTGCAAAGGGGTCTGTCATGACAGCCAAACAGACCCCCTAGATGTGCTCCTGTGTGTGGCTGCCCTGTACGGCCCACGGACTGTACTTTGCCCAACCCTGATATAGCACATTTTTCAAATTAGCAGGCAATCCCTTTGCAGCAAAATGCTCTCGATGGAGTATGTAATGACTAATGAGAAAACAACCGTTCTTTGTGCACTACTTTTATTTTTGCAGCTTCGTCAACGCTATTACTAGTCATGCTTGCATCTCCATCTCTGCATTATCTGACACAGTTTCCTCAGTTTATCCCTCTCTCAGAAGTATTCATAAAACTTTTCTTACTGGTTGGTGACTTGGCACACCAAACATTCTTTACTACAGTAGTATGTTTCAGCAGTTTTCCTCAAACTGTTGATAAGCCCAAGGTCAGCCTTTGAAAAGTTTCCGAAATGCAACAGTTGCGCTGCCATCACCTGGAAAGCGTGTAGGTGCAAGAGTCGGTCTAGTGCAGTGCTCTTCAACCTTTTTTATATGGTGCACCCTTAAAGATGTTTTGACAAACTCATGCATCCTATTCACTTAAACTCATACACCTTATTTACTGACACACCCCCATGCTCCCATCTAATTGCGCCCATGTCTGTAAGTACCCTGGCCTATATAAGCAAGTACCCTAAATCAGTAACTCAGTTACATAATTCAATTGATAATGGCTTGTTGTCTATTGCTTATGAATCACAAATAATCGACTAATTACAACAATTAACTTGACCTGATCTGATGTTTACGCTTTACACTAGAATGTGCAAATTCCAGGTTAAATCCTGAAAGTCATTCATTGGTTGATGGTTCATTTTTGCTAGCAGAAAGTTTTTGTAAAAAGTATCTGTTTAGTGTGACATGATTGTGATGCACCCTTGTGAACCTTTCCGTAGCGGTGCACCCCACGCATATTTTGGTGCACCGTGCACACCGGTTGAAGAGCGCTTGTCTAGTGTATGTCACAGATCAAACATGGACTTCCGATTTATGAGTACCCTTCCTTTATGCGATTTTCATTGCTTCAAAGAAGTCATTGATGTTTTGCATAATAACAGCCTTTCCAATTATGCTTATTTATTGCAATTAATGATGCATGCACAATCAAACCTTACAATAGTGTCAATGGTACTGCGTTTTTGCGAGATGCTTTCTCTTGCGAATTCGTAGCCTACCAACCGCTTCAATATTGACAAATTTTATGCACAATCAACTGCCAAGTTGAAAAAATATAAAGATTAGTACAATGTTCATTGATTATCCATCAATGCTTTGGTTGATGCTGTATTTAGCTGCCTGCTGCAAGTTTTGTTCTCATGAAAGTCAAACCTACCAATGGTTTCAGTGGAGCTGTCTTTTGGTGAGATTATTTTTCTTGAGAATTTCTGGCTTAGCGATAATCTCAATGATGCAGTGTTTCATGCATAACCAAACACAAAATTGAAAAGATACAATAGTTAGATCAATGCTTGTTGCTTCGAAATTTTTTAATTACCCACGGTGTCAACTCTGCTCAATTGCTATAGGAAAACTTTCACTAATAGTATTCATGGGCAAGGTGGCCAATAAAGGTAACCATGGCCAAAATGACCAAAACTTTCACTGTGGCCAAGAAAAATGGTCAGATGTCCACAGAAAAATCTTACTTGGCATTGGATTGTAAGTATGTGAGTTGGAATTCACCTGTGAGCGGCCTATGACACCCTTCTCTGCCAAACGTGAATTTGCGTTCGCCTGGAGGCAATCTCTCACTCCCTGATGTGAGAACAGGAACTTGCACTCCAGGAGGCAAGTGTTGGAATGAGATTGGAAGTATGAGTGTATTTGTACATTGTTAGGCAACTGATGACAAGAAAGTATGACTATACTTGTCAGAGATGTAGTCGAGATCTAATCTGCAAGACTGAGACTTCAGTTTCGAGACCGAGACTTGAAAATATATGGATTATGCCAATATTTTACCAAAAAATTTATAAAAAAATGTTATCACCATCTTATAGTTAAAAGTTTTTTTTTATTTCTAGCATTTTTCCTACCTGTTTTGGTTGTTTCTTATCTGCAAATACAGCAGACAAAAACATGTTGATCACAGAAGTTTCACTAAAACATCGTTAGAGTATTCAAAGTCTAAGGCAATAAGACTTGTGACCAAGACCTGTAGCCTTCAAGATTGAGACTTGTGAAAATGGGTCTTGAGATGAGACTGAGACCAAGTTTCGAGATTTTGTCTCTGTTACTCACATACCAGCAAGGAAGGTGTTAATTATAAGTAGTGTAACTATCTCTGACCTGGTGGTACATCCTGGCAAGTTAATACAACAGAAGTTCTTCTATGAAATCTTCTTTTCCCATTAAACACACAAAACACAGAAGAATTGCATAAATACTCACATTGGTTGACTCGTGAAGGTGAATTGCAAATACCTTGACTTTTTTAATTCTTCTGAAACCTGCTCATCAACATTCATTACCCTATCTTCAATCCTTCAATGAACTGTGTTGTTAGAAAGTGGCATATGCTCAAGTCTTTTAGCTGCTTGAGGTTCCAAAACATGTTTAGTTGCAGATAGGATGCATGGCTGTATTAATTTCCCAAGTGTTGAATGTTTTTTGTATAACATTTCAAGAGAAATCAGCTATGATCCATTAAAAAGAGATGTTTCAGTTGTAGTCATTATTTTCATTTGCTTTTTTTGACTTCATCTCACATATTAGTTTTTGAAAATATTCCAGTGACTTACCTTTAAGATTGCTGTGCTTCGAATGAAAGTGACGAGTAAGTTTGGAAGATCTTATTGCATTTTTTCAGAGAATTTGATAATATACTAAACAAGGGCTGCAGCAGCCTTTCGTTACATGAAACTACAGTAAAGCCAAGTTCCAATCCAAGTATTTTTTATCATTAAGCTTGACAAGTTACTATTTTCATTTGTTAGTTCCTCTTGCTACTATCAACATATCTACACATAATGTATTTATTATATTGAAGGTCACAGCTTACAATGTTTTTTTACTCACCATTTTATGCAGCTTACAACCAAGGGTGGCCATTCTTTTTCTTTACCTTATCAATTAGGCAGTTGTAGTGTTGTAAGCATCATTACCTGGGTTACACAATTAAATGTGAAGTGTGTTAGTACGTGAAAGTATCTCAGAGGCTTAGGTAACCTATGTTCAATGGCAGCTTCCATTAATTTTTTAACATCATTTCGTGCAGCTAGCAATCAAATAAATTTGTACCCTTTTTGCAGTTCATAGTAAATTGAAGTACTGGTACTTGCTTCATGTCCACTTTCAGAGTTGTCCCTTTCTTAAAGCCAACTTTTTTCCGTTTGAAAAAACTGCAAAATTCCCTGTTGCTTTGTTGACTGCATTTTAAATTGTCTGCAATATATACAATGCAGCTACTGCCAGTGGCATCTGTAAAGTTTAGAGCAAAAATTTCAAATAACAGTCTCAATTTTCTAGCGTCAGCAAAGCTAAACCCTAAAAAAACTGCTTACTGCCATTAGCTGCCATTGCACTTTCTCATGTACAAAATAATTATGAAACTGCATAAAGGTTTATTTTACTCCATAATATCCAGTCTATTCAGTCACAAACCACATGTCATTATCCAGGATTTTACAGAATTCAACATAAACACTAACCATTTTCAGTTACTTGCAGATAAGTCATACAAACAAAACTAGGTTGTTCTGTGGCCTGGCATAAAAACCTACAACCGGTGGACGGTTGAGAACCACAATATTGTTGCAGTCAGTTCACATTGCTCTGGGGGTTTTAGGTTCAAAATCAAGCTGTCTGCATGTTAAGTCCTATAAAGCCACCAAAGAACAATAGAGCTCACTTACTGATATCACTTCATTACTGCTTGGTTCTCATCATTATGTAGGAAAGATCCTTAATACGTTTTCTGTTTGTAATCCCTATCTGCAAACTCAACTTGTCACATGGCGGCGTATGTGATGCAGTTTTGCTATCATTACCATGGCACAAACCTGATTTGGTGAATGAAGGTTATCTTGTTGTACCATTGTATTGAGAACTTTGACTGAAAATTACTTGATAAAGAACCATGCCCTGAGATCTGATTTTTGAAAAGGCACTTGATGAAAGTGGGAAAATTGAAGTTAAAAGTTAAAACATATTTTGTTGCCTCCAAAAATTACCAACACATCAGTACTGTTGCATTGGTGCATCACTACTTAACAAGTAGTAGTAAGTTAATTGGCGATAAGGAATGTATTGCACTTGCATTTTCATAGTAAACAGTCTGCCAGGACACCGAAAAAACAATACGGTTATCAAGTCAGGTGTCCCTAAACAAGCTAACATTAAAAACACATTTCAGTTAATGAAAAGGCAATGCAAAAAAGATAACTAGCAACGTAATTGAAGGGGGATGTTTGCAGGATGATCCACGCAGTTGTGCGGGGGTTGCTGGGTCACAACTGGTTTCTCTCGTTAAGGTGCACCAGTTCCGCAAGGAACTGAGCTGGATGAAGAAAGTGTAAACCCAGCCAAAATGAAACTCTGTACGGGTTACCAATACCATAACCCTTTTGAATCCATGCAAACATAAGCTCAAAAGCAGTTTGTCTAGGGCAAGTTATGCAGCAGCAACAAAACTGGTTGGATGACCAGATCATCTGGATGTTTGCTTAGAGATGGTACTGCCACTGCTCAGTCGAAGGTGTTGGATGCTCATCTTCATTGCCCTGAAACAACATGAAAGCAAAACAGCAGCAACACAGAACAAGTACAAGCAAAATAAATTAATATTCACAGAACAGATATAAACAAGATAAAATGATTTTCACAGAACATAGGTACAAACTATGTAAAATGATATTCATAAAATGATTAATCAACATTGTGTAATGGAACAAAAGTATGACTTCGTCTTGTCAATTTTATGTGCATTTATCATACATTTAACAGAAAAAATGGGTAATATGTTGATCTGCATAATATGTTAGACTTTCAAGAAACTGAAAACTATATCTAGAATGCTGTGTCTTCTTCCGCATACTGTGAGATAAGGTGGGCTCGATAACGTTTTCTGAATAGAATAGAAGACAATCGCTGCAATGTATTATCAACTGAATCCCAAATCTTAGGTCCATGATACCTGATTGATCTTTTGCCATGTTTGCTTGAAATCGAGTGCAAGAAATAATTACCATGGATGGCTTTCCTTGTTATGTGAGTGTGAACTGAAGTAACTGGGACAAAGTAATCATCAAAGGCTTGTGGCAGCTTGCCATTGTGCAAATAATGCATCATTTTAGCAATTTCAAGGTGATAAATATCATTTACTTTCAACAGATTTGATTGGTGGTAAAGTGGAGTTGCATGTGATCTGTAGGAGGCAGAATTCATGGCTCGAATAAGTTTATTTTGTAGGACATATAAATGATTTAGAGTACTTTTTGGCACGGATCCCCATGCACCAATTGTGTATTGAAGGTGGCTATAAACTAAATAAAAGTAAACTGACTTTAGTGCAGAAGAAGTCAAATAGTGTCTTGTCATATAAAAAATACCAAGGCTTCGTGCTAATTTATCCTCTAGATTGATTGTGTTGGTACCAAGACAATTTATCATCTAGAATTGCTCCTAAATGCTTTGTACAATTAATGTGAGCAATTTGATTGTTGCCAATATTAACTGAAAATGATGTTACTGGTTTTGGATCCCATTGAATTAGCATGAAGGTGTTTTTTTGTAGTTCAAAGAAAGTTTAATTCTCATCCAGTTATCTATCTTGTGTAGTTCTGCATTTGCTAGGGTGTTGAATTGTTGTGGGTTGTTGCTTGAGATAGTTAGGAGGGTGTCGTCTGCAAACATGGTTGTTCTAAATCTTGAAACTTTGGGTAAATCATTAATATATAAAGCAAATAATAGAGGTGCAAGTGTTGAACCTTGAGACACTCTGCGGTTTATATTTTGAACATCTGATTTGCATCATTCAACCACAGTATACTGCTGACGATCTTGTAAGTAATTAGTCAACAATTTTAAGGGTATGCCTCTTATTCCATAGAAGTGTTCAAGTTTGTGTAAGAGCATGTTGTGGTCAATTGTGTCGAACGCTTTAGAAACATCACAAAATATAGCACAAGTAGTGTATTTTTCTTCATGATTTTTCAATAGATTTTCATGAATATCATAGATAGCCATTGATGTAGACAGTCCACTATGAAATCCATGTTGAGAGTCAGATAACATCTTATTTTGTTCAACATAAGAGTACAGGCGGTTATATAGTAGTTTTTCAAAAAGTTTGTTGAATGGAGACAGCAGGGACATAGGCCTGTAATTCGCACAGTGATATTTTTGGCCTCCTTTATGAATAGGGATTACTGTACTTGTGCACATTTTAAGCATTCAGGACAGATACGTGGTTTTACGCATCTATCAAAGAGCTGTGCTTAAAATAGTAATAAAATCTGCTTACATATTTTGAGAGTGTGTATAGGGATGTCATTCATTCTCACACTTTTAGATACTAGTAGATTATCGATAATTATTTTTACCTCTTCACTGGTTGCCTCATGAAGGACAAATGATTTCTGGGGTCCATGGCATGAGACTGGGTATTGCTTATTAGCGGGTGAAATTATAGCAGCTGCCAACTGATTGCCAATAAATACAAAATAATCATTAAAGATATTTTCCATGTGAGTAGGGTCATTGGTAGGTTGTTGATTTACAGGGTTTATCTGGTGACATTAAACCTTTTTCCTTGCTTTTAATGAGACAATTTATTAGTTTCCATGTTTCTCGGGGATCATGACTGTTGGAAGATAATTGTGGTTGGTAGTAGTTTCTTTCACTCATTTCCATGATATGATTAAGCTCATTTCTGTATTTCTTATATTGATTACGGGCTCTTGTGTTTGAGAATCTGGTTCAAACCAGAGTTCTATACTAATAAAAGTCTTCGCTCAACTGTTGTAAAAGTAAAAACGACACCAACTTTTCAGCCAACTGACAGCAGGCTTTCATCAGGGCAAATGGCGACTCGAGCAGGGGAGCATTGAAATCCACTAAACACGTGTGATTGGATAACGTGGTGATAACACTGATTACGTTGAAGAGGCACGTTAGATAAGGGAGAACAGATAAAGTGGAATAAAATAACAGCAAGGTAAAATAAGATAAAAATATAAAGTGGAGATAAAATAACAGCAATAAAAAAAAACTGTGCGTTGAGTCTAAAAAACGAATCAAAACATAATATCATATCAAGTCAGTCACAGCCAAATGTCGCTTTATAGATATTTGGGAAAAGGTCTGAACTTTTTTCGTTAATGACGTTGTCGTTGGGCGTGGAATTAATAAAAAATGATTCAATAAAACGTCTTTTTCTAAAATTGTTCTCAAAAGCAACAATCTGAGTTTTTGACCAGTTCATTCGGTGATCCAATTGTAATGTGTGTTTAGCAAGAGCACTCTTTTCTGGATGAAAGTGTTTTATATAGTTAATGTGCTGTTTTTACGTGTGTTGAATGACCTTTTTGTTTCTCCAAAGTACTTTTGATCGCAATTACCACACAGTATGCAATATACCGCACCTTGATGTTCAAAAGGGTGGACAGGATCTTTTCCATTTCGAAGTTTGTTGCCAATTGTTCGCATCGGTTTAAAAAACGCTTTGATTTTGTGATCACTTAGGCATCTTTACAGCTTTTCCGATAATCCACGATAATATGGTAGAACCACTGAGGATCGGTTCGCTGTTGTTTTCTTGGCGTTCGCTCAACTGTTGTAAAAGTAAAAACGACATTTTTTATTAATTCCACGCCCAACGTCATTAACGAAAAAAGTTCAGACCTTTTCCCAAATATCTATAAAGCGACATTTGGCTGTGACTGACTTGATATGATATTATGTTTTGATTCGTTTTTTAGACTCAACGCACAGTTTGTTTTTATTGCTGTTATTTTATCTTATTTTACCTTGCTGTTATTTTATTCTGCTTTATCTGTTCTCCCTTATCTAACGTGCCTCTTCAACGTAATCAGTGTTATCACCACGTCATCCATTCACATGTGTTTAGTGGATTTCAATGCTCCCTTGCTCGAGTCGCCATTTGCCCTGATGAAAGCCTGCTGTCAGTTGGCTGAAATGTTGGTGTTGTTTTTACTTTTACAACAGTTGAGCGAACACTTTTATTATTATTTGTCCTGTTAGCTGGTTCTGCAACAGAGTTCTATACATTTTATTTTTATTCTTGATTGATTTATAAAGACCAGTTGTTGTCCATGGTTTTTGAGAGAGTTTCTTTTTTGATCTAGAGAGGTTTTTCAGTGGAGCCTATTGGTTGAAGCTGTCACCCAAAACTTTTAAGACTTGATTAAGATCCTTATGGGGTCGCCCTCAATTTGAGGTAAATGTTGAAATTTATGACTAATTAGCTCAAGGAACATTTCAGAATCAAAGTTAGTAAAGTCACGCTTTATGATAGGTTTCTTGTCATGTATTTTAGCAGTATTTTTTTTGATTAGCATAAAAATTGGTAAATGGTCTGACAAGTCATTGATAAGTATTCCAGAGATTACTTTATCCAAGTCAAAAGTAGTGTAGAAGTGATCAATGAGTGAGGCACTAGTTGCTGTTACCCTAGTTGACCTGGTTATTATTTGTCAACAATTATAACTTTCATATGTTTCAATATATATGTACACTTGATGAGCTTGTGTGTTGAAGATTTATGTTAATATACGTTTTTGCTGATAAGCGTGTATTGAAATATGAATTACAGAAAACTTTTTATATAAAGTAATAATTATACAAAAGACATGTTTAATGAATGTTGACTTTTCAGCTACTCACACAGATGTGAGTAAACAACAGTGATTAACGATGGTTAGAAACTGGCATCACCCTGGCTATTTTTGTTTGTCAAACGCTGGCTGTTACCTGTGAAGATTTTTTAAAAAATAGGCCCTGTAAAACATTGCAGAGTGAATAACTTTATGGATCAGCCTATTTGGTTTTGTATAAAGTGTTTGCTTTCACTTTATGGTCTTGTCCGTGTTGTGTGAAGTTTTGACTTTATCGCTTTGTTTATTAAAAATATCCACTTTTTAATTTCTAGTTTATTCATAAGATAAATTTTGAAAAGCCAACCAAGGTCAAAATTGTAAGTGTGTAAAAAAACAGAAATGGCTGATGCAGAGCTGGATGTGGACAATCTGATATCACGTCTCCTAGAAGGTAACTATAATATTAGTATCATCTGTATTTTGTATATTTACATATACCTGTGAACTTTTTTTTTGCTAAAGCATTTCGGTCATTTTTAGCTGAAAGATTTTGGTCACTGAAGCATTTCGGTCATTTGTCTCACACTTGTATTAATTTAAAACTCACCACAAAAGTGTTTTTTAGCCTATATGTTGAAGCATTCTGGCTGAAATCGCTTAATTTTTTTTCGGTCATTTCAAAAGCGTTTCAGTCTATGACCTAAAAAAGCTGCCTGTGAAGTAAGTTTACTTCTTTTCAGGCTAATAGAAATGGTGGAATAGGTTTGGCTTGCCTATTTTTGATCACCTTGAAGTTCATGTGCTGGACAATTATACAAAGCCATGATGTAGCCTTACTATTTCATGATATTTTATACAAACGATTGAAAATATACAGTCCTGTCTATTGTGTAGTACATACATCCCTGTATATTATATACAGCAGACTTGGACAACTAGAATTTTTTAGCTTTTCAAAATTAGATTAGAAATACAATTAGCGGATTTGCGAAAAAATTGATCAAGTTTATACTGTCTTTGCTGCTGAAGCGATGGGATAGCAGCATGGCACTTGTGACCATTTTGTTGCATTTTCCTTGCACGAGAGTTCATTCTTGTTTCTTTAAAAAATGCTGTTGGACAAATTAGCGTTTTTGGCTAAATTGAAAATTAGATTAAAACTAAAATCCGAGTATTGAAACTCTTAGCAAATTGGATTAGAAGTAGAATTACAATCATTCAGCTGTAATTTATCGAATTAGAAAACTAGAATTATATAGTTGTCCAAGTCTGATATACAGAGCAGTAACAATTAATAGTTTCAATATATCCTGTATTGCCCACTAACGTATGCAGGATTTTCCGTTACCTTTCGATATCATTATGTAATATAATTACTTGGCCAATTTATTTCAGTGATCTCAAATTTTTACCACATGTGTAGGAACAGCTCAAAATTTTATACTTAGTGTTTCATGCATTTATCTTTTCAGGTATAGAAATGGCTTTCACTTCAACAGAAAATGCATTTGCATATTAGAGTTTGCTCCAACACAGTCAAACAAGACTGTACGGCACACTTTTCTAAAAAATCAAAAACAGCACAACCTGTAATATAGCTTTGGAAATGGAACAATATGTTCAAAGAGGAAGGCTGTTTGTGTGGGAATAAACCATCCAGACTACCATTAGTATCTTGTGAAATTGTTATAAAAAATCTTATTTGTAAGAACAAATCTTTGATAACTTCAATTCACCTGCATTTGAATTTGCAAACTAATTTTTATGAATAAATCTTCTTCTGATAAGCATTAATCCTATTTCATTTGTTGAATTTTATACACTTAGAGTTTGTAGTACTCAATATACATTTCAATTGATAACAAATTGTATGGAAAACCTTAACTTCATAATTATTCTCTTGGCACATCAACATATCGTTGATTTTGTCAAAAATTTATACCTATTAACTTTCAACACTGAGTGATTTTCCAAAAAATTTGGCTGGATACTGGAAAGTTTTTGCCTGGTTAACATGTTTGTTCCAGTTTCATGAAACACCTTACAATCAAGCCCAAACAAAGGCTTAATTGTTAAATCTGCCATTTCTCTTTATGTAGTATGCAACTGCAAGAGAAAAAGATTACAGCCAGTATCCAGCAGATGTCGGATCCATGTTGATAGATTTCCATTATCTGTGCCATAATTAACAAGTATGTAAAAGTACATATGGCCAATTTTAAGGTGTTTTAGGGACCTGATCCCTAGAAATGAAAATCGGGTCCCTAGAATCTTGTCGAGGTGCTCAAAACACCTCCAGTAAGTCAGAAATTTTCAGATCCCTAAAGGTCCATACCAGGTACCTAACAATTTCCTTAAAAAAATTCTGATAAGGATGATAAAATGTTTATCAATGATTCAAATGATCTATTTAATAGCTTTGATAGCAGTATGTTACAAACATCTGCAATGTTATGAAAAATTAAAGATTTTCAATTAATCGCCTAATTTTGTAACCAGGTAGATATGTCACCTTGGCATTGTCCATTGAACCTATAAAAATGAGCACTTTATAAAATAAATGTACCTTCCTAAACACAACAATATTTTCAGCTTTCAGTGCTAGAATTTTAGCACTATTAAATGCTCTCAAATGTGTAGAAATGGTGTGAGCACAGAGATATTCCTTAACTCTTTGGCGTCTGGCTGCTTTTTAGGATTTTCGGAAAAAAAAACGCCTAAACGCACGTGGCTTTGTGCGGGAATTTTTCCGGTCCAGTATGCTCTACAGACCCGGTAAGTCTCAAAAGACGCAGCAAGTCTTCTAGTCTGCACTCAAAAAAAATTTTTTGCTTGGGGGGTGCGGGTTTTTTGTGAGTGATGTCATAAGTGGAAGACTTTTAGGCCACCTTGGCCCACTTTGCCGGGCCCTGGGCGCCAACCGTTAGGTGGTAGTATTTCGCTGAAGTTTTTACTGGAAACTAGGCTACAATCCGAGTCTTTTGATACTTTGGATGACCTGCTGGGGTTTCGGGTTCAGAAGTTGTGATGTAAGTTAGGTAAAAGAATTTGACTAATTAGCTAATTAGATAACTAATTAATTTGTTTATTTTAGATCATAACTTTTCAACCAAAAATGCTAGAAAGTCGATCAAAGGCTTGTTTCCAATGAAAACATTAGCGAAACACTTTGGCCTAGTGGTTGGGCCCTAGGCCAGGCAACATGAGCCAAAATGACCCCAAAACTACTCACTTATGACGTCACTCACAAAAAATCTGCACCTCCCAAGCAAAAAATTTTTTTTCAAGTGCAATCTACCAGACTGGCCGATCCGTTTGAACTCTTGAACAGCTCTCTAGCGCAATCAGCGGAGGAGCTAGGGCGTTGGTAAGGCAACCGAAAAGTGCTGTTTTTTAGGCCGAAATCGAAGTATGAATATATCGTACACCAGTTCTCAAATTGTTAATAAAACTATTTAAGAGTTTTCTTAATAATCATTCTGTTTGCTCGTAGATATCAAGATAGATGTTGCTTGATTAATAGTGATAATAATTGGTAGGTTTACTTATTGTATTTATGTTATCAGATCTTTTTGCTTTGTCAGCTGGGCAAGAAGTGCTTTAATGTTTGGTTTAGGATGTACACCAGGGGTTAGGAAACAGTGTTATGAATGTAGGCTACATTATGGACCATCTACAACAGTGTTTCTCATACTTTTTTGTTCCATCACCCCCTTTTCGCTCTCGACACACCGTTGTTGCCCCCAAGCTTGATAAACCAAACACAAGGTAGTATTTTAAAAATATTTTAGTCAATTATACTTTTGGCATAAAAGCCTGTTTTTTGACATATTTCCCTACCCTAAACTTAAAGCGGCTTGTGCCCAGGCTCCAGATATAACACTAACTATATAAGTTAGGTAGCCTTTACTGCATTTATGAGAGCGTGTCATAGTATTAGGATACTGATAACACACCAGTACCTAGTCTACTTCAGAATTTTACAAAAATGGTAATCCGTCTCAGACATGGCGTCCTACTGCGCTGACTGCTGTACCAAAAGACTTCACTCCTAGCTCACTTATTCATAATGAGACTGCTCTTGATGGAAGCAGTACCATTTTAGCACAACAATCCAATCTGTTCCGTTATAATAGCTGAACCAAGCAATTGTATTACGGGTCAAATCATTATAATCCAACAAGAAATTGCAATTGTGTAACCCAATGTCACAAAAATGCCTCATTTTTTTTATATAAGGTGCACTTACATGTAAGATGGTCTGGAAAAAAAACATAATTGAAATCCATCAAGGGGCAGCTGAGTTATTTGCCTTTGAGTGTATCAC
>Ga0210059_1010581_pt1 | contig 14212 bp, 10 predicted proteins | sample Ectturendosymbi2_FD_188042 | JGI IMG/M metagenome (GOLD analysis project Ga0210059, IMG submission 188042) | Ecteinascidia turbinata endosymbiont from Florida, USA - Sample 2 (SPAdes) (version 2) | ecosystem: Host-associated > Tunicates > Ascidians > Unclassified | place: Key West, Florida... | reverse complement strand
TAGCTGCTCAGAGGCAGGGGTATCGTGGGTGTCACCCCACCTATTGTTGCCCAGTGAGTAGTGCACTATTTTTACTGTCACGAAAGGTACACCTATGCTCTGTCACAATCTACATGAGGAACTGCAACTGATCTTCATCATGCGCTACAAGCCGGTTTTCTTCTTGAATAAGTGCCATCCCACGCTCTGCAGTGTCATTTGTGACTTGGATTCCTTGTACCAACTTTCTGGCCATCAGACAGCCTGGTTGATCATTCCATGAGACAGGGGACTCGGTTAGAAACTTTTGATCCATTTTCATTTTTAGAAAGAATCGGCATGTGTTTTTTTGTTACAAAATCAGCCAAGCAGTCGTTTGAAAAGCACGTTTGAGAGGCTCTTCATCTCTATCCTTGTCAAGTGCTGCAACCATTCGTCGCTTCATGTCATCTAGCACCTCTTGATCAAAAAAAGCACAAGCCACCAATTCCTCAGAGAGGTACCAGAGCTGACCAGAGAATTGGTTCAGTGTGATTGTCCCATCTACTCAGTTATTTAACCCCCTGAACAAGGGGATTTAAAGGGTTATTATTTGAGCTGTTACCATTTTCAGTACCCTCTAAAACCATTATTTGCTATTTGTATGAAGACCTTTTCCTTGTACTCAATGCATATTTCCTAAATGTCATAATTCAGGTGAATTTTTAGATCTTTACCAAGAGGGGACCTCACAGCGGTTGGTCAAAATGTGACATATATATACTCTGCCTGACAAAAATTCAGTTTTGAGATGCCTATAACTTTTGATCCATACCTCCTAACTCAATTCTGACAGCGGATTCAGAAACAGTAAGCCAGATATCTGGAGTACCAATTTTCAGACCTATATCTTGTACAAAAATGAAGTTATGGGCTTCCAAACAACTTCCAAAATGAACACGGTGATCCATGAGGGCAAAAATGGGTTGTGACCCTTACAATGTAAATGGCCATTAAATATAAACCGCTTGGAATTTTGATCTGAAACTTGAGGATTTTCATTGCTCCTGCAGGGGCACATTTGGTGCAATTTTGAGCAAAATCTGAGATGGTTCCCATGGAAGCACCCATTAAATGGGGTGGAATGACCCATGAAATTTCACCACTGATGTGCAACCTGTAAACATCGATTTTTCTCTTAGGTATTTTTCATTTGCAGTTTTTCACCGAAAACGAACAAATTTAACCCAGTTCCCCTACATTTTTCCAAACTTTCCAAATAAGGGCCACCCTAGTACACACATTTGCATTAACACAAAAGAAAAGAAGTGTTTAAACGCCATTTGTTTGCAGAAATAATATGGTTAATTATTATATTACAAGCATTGGGTATTTTATACCTACTGATTACTGCTTAAGTTCTTTTTAGGTCGTTACACTGCGATGGATCCGGTTTGATCATTCTGAGTAGAAAGTAAATGTTCTGATTGTTTATAATGTTTCTCTTACTCCTACACAGGTCCGCAAACAGGAGGGAGGGCAACCAGGCAGTGGCGCATCTAGCCTGGAAAAAAGGGGCCTGTCGCGGAAGGGCAGCTTTTGATATCACTTTTCAGCATAAAACCACATTTTCTCTTAAGACTAGCAATCGACCGATGATTTTGCCATATTGCCAAATTTCGGAAACCCAAGTTGCTACTTCGTCTATTATTAATTAACGCAAATTCTCTGTACTCTTCCTTAGGATGCGCAGCCCTCCGACTGCATCAAGTAGTGGGCAATACTCATACCACCCACAATTGTCCCCACAAACCGCTCTATGACGTAACATTCGCTCACAGGTTTTTGCGTGCGCGGTAAGCAGATGACTGCCTGCAAACAAATCAGGGCAACTACCGCACTTTTCGGACCATAAGGCGCACTTAAAATCCTTTAATTTTCTCAAAAATGGAAAGTGCGCCTTATAATGCGGTGCGCCTAATGTATGAATCTGGTTGTGCTTTCTCATCTAGTAACAGTTTTATGTGGTAAACGCCACGGTACCACTTATTTTAATTGCTAGTTACGATTTGTTTGTAAACAGACGTAATAAACTAACAACAATTGCAATGAGCAGCACACGAGTAGCTAGCACATACCACAGATAGTATAACTCGGCGACGCTCCTGACTGCACTGGCGCACGCCGAATCAAACACGCGTACAACTTTTATTTTATTCTATTCGTGTCTTGCGGATTAGGCATGTGTGACAGATTAAACTCCCTCGTGTGTAATGACAGATTAAACTCCCAGTTTAGCGAGGTCCGGAAAATCGGTATCAGACTTGCAGCCACGGTAGGCATTCGGGGCCAATCCCCCTAAATTTTCTTGTGCTCCAAATTTTCTTTTGCCAAGAAAATTTTTTATTAAAAAATATGATATAACAGAAGTCTTGACCCCCTAAAATGTTTTGTGCCCCCCAAACCTTAAGACGTAGGCTACGGGTCTGGCCTAAGCGAACGTTCAAAGGGGAAACAGAAATAAACTGTAGAGTAGTCTCAGACGAACCGTCAACTTAAGCAAATATGTAGACTGCATGTGAAACATGAGGAAATGAAACTCTCATAGTTGCTTTTGTTTATTAGCAGATCCGTATACATAAGCAAGGATGCATTCAGAATGAGATTTAAACGCGAGGCCTATAACTGCGTCGTGCAGGGTCTGCCACTGTTACATTCATTGTGCGTAGAAAGTTAACTTTCACCCTTCTATTGTGATTTAATAAACAACTAAGTAACAGTTGGCGTAATCCGGTTTAGCGTTTTTTCTATTGATATGACATATCCGTTCCCAAATTTCCGAGTCGGTGTCGGACAGCGAGGTTTCCGGATTAAAGGGGTGAAATGCGTGGGGAGAAATCTGTTCCAAGCCATTTGTTTCGGATAGCGGGGATTCCGGTTGATCGGAGTTCGGACAAACAAGTCTGACTGTATTTGGAATAGATAGTGGGATTGATCTCATTGTCAAATCCATAAGAAAAAAATTTCCAAGTTGTCACTGTTTTCGGGCACAGCGCATTTATTACATCACAGTCGCTCTTTCTTCCTATGAATATGGCGCTGAAAAGATACCTAGCTTGTCGAACACTCAGCAAATGCCAGTCGTACAGCAATGAAAGCTGTTTATCCGAACGTACATACACTTATGAAATCGATGCTGACAACCAGCTGCACAACTGCGCTTGTGGAGCGCGCTGTCTATCAAAATGGCGGTGTCACAAATATACTTGCAAAAGCACAGCGGAGAAGAACAATTGAATTGCAATTGCTCTGATTACTTTGCATCGTACTGTAGAAGTGAATTGACCCCTAAAAACGTTTTGTGCCCTCGAAATCAATATAGGACTTCTTGCGCAGCAAACAACATCGTCAACTGCTTAATTCTGCAAAAGGCTATTTTCGAAATACGACGCTTGACTGATATTTTGTTGAGATAATGCCGCCACAATGTTTGAGGCTAACCATCGCGCCTTTCAATATGAGAAGTTGCTTATAAAAATATAGTTTCAGTGGAAACGAACCCACGTTACTTGGCGTGACGATAAGGCAAGCCTAAACTTACTGAATATTGTCATAGCCTAGGTGTAAACAGCAGATAAAATTAGCGCGAAACTGTAAAGAAAAACGATCGTGATTGGCGACTGTCCTCTCGCCATGAAGCGAAACATTATAAAACAGCTCCTGCGTGTGCGTGGCAGTATATGAGATTCTTACAGCATTAGAGCCGGCACTGCCGGAGGAAATTCAGAAACACGTGCGTTCGACGCAATATCAATTTCGAGTGTTCAAAAACGTGGATTGTTTCATGTCACTGCGCAGGCGCTATTTAGACAAGGCAGCAACGTTGTTGTTTCGTAATAGCACTATGCAACGTTACAAGGGAAATGTAGGCTGTTGCCTGTTCCAAAACAGCCGCATTAGAGACCTGCAGTGGCAGCGTTTGATATTTTATCGGCTTTAATGCTGAGTACGTGCGGTGCAAAGGGGTCTGTCATGACAGCCAAACAGACCCGCTAGTTCTAGATGCACCCTTGCAACCAGGCAATTGCCCTCCCCCCAAAATAAAAAAAACATGTTTGTTTGTTAGGTGCAACATCAAGTTACCATCTTTTGCGCCCCACCTGAAAATATCAGCTGGTTGCGACCCTGCTTCTACAATTAACACCACGCCTGTCCAGCTATGTTGCCACAGCCTTACTTTTCTGAAAACAGTGCTCTTTGTAGCACAACTAAGCACGATTGTTACGAGTTACGACGCCAGACTGCAACAACCGATCCCTGATGTTTCCGTGGTTTAATCACCGTTTTGTCAAAACTGTTAGTATCCAGGAAGGGACCCGGAGCCGGAGCTGCCTCTCAAATAGCCATAATTCCAGCTCTGGCTCTAAATTTTGAACTGAGCTCCGGCCCCTTCCAAAACGCCCAGCTCCAGCACCGCAGCCCTGGCTGTTACACCAAGATCCGATGCCTCTAACATATAAGGGTACTTAGCCAGCCAGATATACCAAAGTAGTAATCATAATCCTTGCATTGACCAAACCCCTTGAAATATATGTATAATTTACTTGAAGATAATGTAGGAGGAACTCAGACATTTCTACATAGGTTTCAGTAAGTTGCATGAATTATTTTACCTTTTATTGCCGTGTTGCTTAATTCTGCTAATTCGTTTAACATTTTAATCTGCACATGTTTTTCACTGTTATCTATTTCTTCACAAAACAGATGCTATCTTCATTGAACGTCTAAGAATCGATTGCTGAATACCACTAGTTTGATTAAACTCAGATTAAGGAGTGCCATTCCAATAAATTCAAACTTATTGCAAATTTTATGCTAACCTCAAGTTTCTCTGCTTGTTTTTTTCTTTCATAATGATGCCATTTCTATGCATTTCTTTTTCTCTGTTTTTTCGGAACTTGCTTGTTCCTGGCAGTTGTTGTGGAAACATTAGCACAGGTATTCCAGTCACAAGGAAGACAGCACCAAATATTAAAAGTCCCAGCCACCATGCACCAACAAACTGGGGACTTGTTTTTGGTATATCAAGCCTGAGAAAAAACATCCATAACTTTGAAACAACAGCTGTGCACATTTAAATTAAGTTGCACAGATATGTAAACCTCAAACTGTTAAAATACAATGAACCGTAAGCACTTAGATGCAATAGTAGAACTATACAATAACCTATTTCTAGGGTTTCCTCTTTAAGAGTTCAGTAAACTTAAGAAAACTGAAGTGGATCAGGAATCAAATTTTTGTTAAAACCAGGGTCAGAGTGCCAAAAAGCAACAAGAACGTACTTTTCATTTCATTGCTGTTTCAAGTTTGGCATCTCATTAATTCAGTCCTTGTTTGTTACCTAGCATAAATTTTTAAAATGTTTTTGTACATGGTGCTGCTTAATGCTTATATAGATGGTCAGAGTTTAAACTGCTTTACACTTGCAGTAAAGTGATTTGGTGTCCTCCAATGTTCCCTCTAAAAAAATTTTACACTGAGCAGATGTTTGTTTCAGTGAGCATGAACATTTTAGCCTGAGTTACCAGAGTTCTAAATACCTTACAAACTTTGTGAATTATTAGAACACATATAAGATCTTTTGAACATACAAACGAAGTACACATTTAATTCAAACAATTTCTTGCTTTTGTATTTCTCCAATGTTTTCGAATGTTGCAAGTGTGCAAGAATGAGATTTCACTGCCCAGATGGTCTGGTGGTAACGCACATTTGCACAGTTGCACACCTTAGAGAGAACATTGGTGTCCTCTCTGTACAAAGATACAACCAACAGGTTTTGCTTGAGGGATTTTATGAAAACATATATTTGAGATACATTGGCAAAGTTTGTATTTAGCTATCAAATCTTTCATATTTAACTTCCTAGTCAAAAATCAAATGAAGAAATACTTCAGTACAGGCAATACTGCAAATGTCTGAAAACAATGATTGGGATAAAGTTGCCAGTTCAGCCTACTTTATTTCAGAGTTAGATTGTCATACCAACTAAAGTTGGTCAGGTATGATTACATAAATTGCAGTTGAGTTGCAGACAAAATTTCAAGACTGTAAATGATGCTGTCACCCACCCCCGCAAAGGCTACAAAAATACAGCAAAGAATAAATCAAAGAGTGAAATGCTAGTTTAAAACAAAACGTGTTATACTTCACTCTGATAATATGCAAATTGTATTTTTAAAATGAGCTTCAAACTGATGTTGTATATTGAACACAATAGCACTTGAAAAAACAGTTTTAAGTGGAACACATAGCTTTAGAAAATCAGAAATTTTATCATCACAAATGAGCACATCAACAAACTCACTGAAACTGAAAATTGATATATCCACATATGGTGTAGCGTTGCAAAAAATCTGTAATATGTTCCTACATACTTGAAGTAATGATGATCTTATAGTTTTAGTAGAATACAATCAAACACGAAATACTGCAAAAGTTTATCAACTGTTTATTGCGTACATTAAGAAGTTATTGCACTTTATAGTGCTCAGTTAAACACTTACTGCTTATCCAAAGTTGTAAACAGATTCAAAAATTGACCTGCTATTAAGAACCCTATGCCTGGTCCAATGATCGAAACACCGTAAAAAATACCTGCAACAATAAACCAAGACCCAGCATTACCAATTTCTGTAAAAGAACAAATATCATGGAAGATTTTGTTATTTATTTGCAAACATATGCAATCCAGGGCAAATAGTAAACTAAGCAAAGTGCAACTAAGAAATACAAACCATGGTACATTGATGATTGCTTTTGCGTGACATTCTCATCAAGGTAAGTAATGGCAAGTGTGTAAAGAGGAGTAGAACCTATTCCAGCCAAAAGCTGCGCACCATAAAATAGATACCTAAAAGTAATAGCATAGAGAAGAGGTCAACTTACATTAATGCATTTTAGTATGATGTCTTTGTTCTTAAAAAATTGTAATTTTTGCCAGACTGCCTAGAATCATTGAACCGCATGTGACATACAATCTCAAATTCAAACTTATGACCAACATTTTGCAACAACATGAAAACAATAAAAGCTAAGCATACAAGTTAAGAACTGACACCTAGGATCTACATAAACTTTTCCCATATAATTATTCTGTTGACACATTCAGTGCCAAGGTACATCACACAACAAACCTCATTTCTATGCACCATGCAAGAATGTACGTTTTTCAATGTATTTCAGAAAACACTTAGCCACAGTGGCATGAGAAAACATTTCTATTGACAAGTACATCATTTTACATGCAACATGTTGGACTATAATGTAAGTTTTGTAGGAGCAGGGGCATACCAAGGTTAGATGGCACCAGGATAAGAAAAGAGTTTTGTGCCCCAATGTTCAAGCCTAAGGTCTTTCGGTGCAAATGTACTGTATTGATTGAAGAAAGTACATGCAAGATTGTTGGGACTTTTTGCCCCTCCCTCAGTGTTTTGGCACCCAGGGCATTGTTCTCCATTGCCCCCCTTATTAAACCCCTGTGCAGGATTGACATTCTATGGCATGTTCTTTCCTCATGTGGCAACAGTGCCACCATGTTATTTCGCTATTGGTGAGTTTTTGTTGCTGAGGTTTTTCAGTTGCATAGGCAGCTAATCAGCAGGATATACTGTAATATATATATATATATACAGTATATATATATATATGTAATATTGATAGTGTTTTGTTGTACAACTATGCATGTGTTATAATTCCCACAATTTTTGAATTAATTATTTAGTTATTGGCCTCTTCAAGGCATTAGGCCTGCCAGGAGGTTTTAGGTGAGGAGGTTGCAACTATATTCTAAGCAAGGAAAGTTGTGTTGCTGGAACTGTGATTTCGCTTTCTTTAAAATAAAATTGCGCTTATTTTATGATATAATACAGATTGGTATAGTAACTGGCAGTGATGCAACTAGAAATATTCAAAGGGACTTGGCAACAAACTATGAGACGCTTGTTTTGAATGGACAGACTCAACAAAGGTTGGGCTAGTTTAGCTCAAGTCAAAGCAACAAATGGCAATCTTATTGAGCAGTGGGACTGTTACGTAACAGCAGTGATAAATTTTCAGTAGAAGCATCTACGCTGGGTGACGGGAATGATAAAGAATACAGTCATGCAATAAGAACAAGTTGAAATGTCAGCAAGAAACTCACAAATTAAATACAACACTGGTCCAAGCATACTAACTATAAGCATGAAGTAAAGGTCGAAGCGCTTGGACCAACGTTGTGTTTACTTTGTGAGTTTCTAGCTGCCATTTCATTTTGTTCTTTTCGCATAACTGCATTATTTTTTCGGTACCATCACAAATCCTAGATGATTTTATTGAAAAATTATTGCAACTGTTACATAACAATCTCACTGTTCCGAAACAGGAGTCGGGTGTTCCACTGAACACAGGTGTAGAACATGAGCTTGCATGCTTTGTATATTTGTGCCACCAACCACTTCACTGAGTAAGTTTGTTGAATCTGGCTCTTTTCATTGGGCCTTGTCAATGTTCATATATTTTCATTCCATGTCTGGCCTTTCACATTCATTTTGCAGGTGACCTGAATCAAAAAGGACCATCCATATAACGTGTTTTCTCGACTTAGTTTGCTCGTGCTTTGCTTTGGCTCATCCACTATACCCGAGCTGTCCTCTGCAACGTAAATCGCACTGAATCTGGCACTCCAGTGGCCAGGTAGTCACAAATTCGGCCCTCGGGTCAAGAAGTTTGGCCACCTCTCACCTACGCTATTAGTTGCTCTTGCTCAGTCGCGTTTGGAATTTTTTGTAGGAATTTTAATTTAATACTTTGAGAACCGGTCTACGATATATTTGTACTTAGATTTCGGCCTAAAATACAGCGGTTTTTGGTTGCCTTACCAATGCCTTAGCTCCTCCACCGATTGCGCTAGAGAGCTGTTCAAGGGCTCAAACGGATCGGCCAGTCTAGTAGATTGCACTCGAAAAAAATTTTTTGGTTGGGGGGTGCGGATTTTTTGTGAGTGACGTCATAAGTGAACTAGTTTTGGGGTCATTTTGGCTCATGTTGCCTGGCCTAGGGCTCAACCACTAGGCCAAAGTGTTTCGCTGACGTTTTCATTGGAAACTAGACTCGAGTCCGAGTTTTTTGAGCCTTTGATCAACTTTCTAGCGTTTCTGGTTCAAAAGTTATGATCTAAAATAAACAAATTAATTAATTAGCTAATTAGTCAAATATTTTTACGAACTTACATCATAATTTTTGAACCCGAAAGCCCAGCAGGTCATCCAAAGTATCAAAAGACTTGGATTGTAGCCTAGTTTCTCGTAAAAACTTCAGCAAAATACTACCACCTAACGGTTGGCGCCCAGGGTCAGGCAAAGTGGGCCAAGGTGGCCTAAAAGTCCTCCACGTATGACATCACTCACAAAAAACCAGCAACCCCCAGGCAAAAAATTTTTTTTCAAGTGCAGACTGGAAGACTTGCCGCGTCTTTTGAGACTTTTACCGGGTCTGTATAGCATACTGGACCAGAGAAATTCCCGCGCAAAGCCACGTGCGTTTAGGCGTCTTTTTTCTGAAAATCCCTGAAAGCAGCTGGACGCCAAAGAGTCAATGTAATGTTGCTACATTTTCATTGAAGGTTATAATGTATACACTGAAAATCTGACTAAATGCTGTGAAAGCTCCAAACAATCTATCACTGAATCTACACATGGAGCTAAGTTTTTCACCAACAAAACAGCAGGTATATTGTCAATTTATCATTCCAGAGACAACCCATTTTGTGTAACGAATTTGTGCATGTATGTCCAAATAAATCAACAGCTAACTCCAAAAGCACAACCCAAAATCTTCCATTCACAAATAAAATTAATACATTCCACTTTAAAAGTCCAAGCACTATTGCCATGAGCAGAAAATGACTGATATTTTTAAACAAGAACCATTTCACGTGATTAGTTCCCTAAATAAATGAACTACCCCAAGTAAATTAAGTTTTGATTTCATGTCAACAAGTAAGATCTACTAAGGCAATAGATGTGCTTTATTAAATCAAAAGAGCTTTTAACACTGTCACTACTGCGTGTTTTGCCAATAACACTATGTGTACCAAGCTATTTTCATAATTTTTTTGTATTTTTTCTGGTCACCTAAAATGCATTGTAACTGAAGAGCAAACAAAAAAGAATAGAAAAAATTGTATTTGCACACTTTTTTCTATTTTACCTGTGCATGCTGTTTGGGAAAGCAGAGAATCATGTAAATGGCAACTGGCAACACAACAGGGTGTACCTCATAGTCTCCCTCTATTTGCCTGGTCACTTAAAATGTATTGTAACTGTAGTGCAACCAAGCACAAGTAAGAAAATATAAAGAAATATTTGTATGTACATATTTTTTCTTATTTTGGGCCACTTTTTCCTAAACATTTCTAAAAAATCACTGCTACTGCTACAAGCTCCCCACCTTTGAATGGCAAAGCGAAAGAAAAGAACATTCTTGCAAACAGTCTTTGAACCACAGCAAACCGGCAATGTAACTCCATAAACCCCATCATGCAATCTAAAAACCCATGCAAATCCAAACAGATGTAATGAAAGTGTGAATGTCAACACATAGAACAAAGAAAAAGCCTCTTCAAGTGATTGGACAAGAATTTTTAGTAATTCTGTACAATAACACTCAGCTTGCAGAATACGTTAGTTTGTTTATGCTTTTTTGCATTCCATTAATTTGATAAACTGTGATTTTCAAGCAACCCACACTTTTCTTTGGGATAAAAATCAAACAAGTTACCTGTAATTTCGCAAAGTCGAAGCAGTGCACATTCCAGCCAGTGAAACATTTCTTTCTGGTGAGCATGTGTCCATACTAGAATTCAGGATCTCATATGCAGGAGCAAGAAAATGAGGCAATGAAAAAATTATAGAACTTAAACCAGAAGCCATAATTCCCCATCCCAGCCATACGGCTTTGTTGCCTTTGCCACCAAAGTAAGCAATAAAAAGTAAAGAAAGACATTGAGCAATTTCATAGCAGCTGAAGATTAAACCAGATTCTGTACTTTGAAGTTGAAACCTACACAAAGCAATCATACAAACAGACATGAGATTTGTTAGATCAGCCTAGATTAGTGAAATTAGTCGTAAAACCTAGAAATACCATTACAACAAGGATAGTGCCAACTTTTTTCAAAAGTTCAGAATTACTTACTGAACATGTGCAACTGGTTTTGAGTTTTCAAAATAAATGTAAATATACCTGAAACAAAAACACAATTGACCAAATATCTACCTTTTCATATGCACATTACTAACTCTGATATTTTTCTTATGTCTGTATATCTACATTAATATTCATTTAATTGGTTGTTTTCCACGTCAATTCGCATTTTGCGTATTGTCTTTTTCTTAATGTGCTTCTTTCTCTTCTGCTGTTGTGGAAAAAAGCTAATGATCATTATAGGCCCTGGTCTGCCATAATTAACATTTTCGAGTAAACGAACCAAGTGTAATTAAAATCTGCATTATGTGTTGGGATTGAGGATGAAACAGCATAGGATGAAGGATTGTCACAAGTGTTGATATGTGCAAAATGTTCTTAAAATTTCATCAATTAAAGAACAACTAACTCTAAAAGATATAAGCTGCCTGCAATGTCCATGCACATTTCAGCAATAACACAAAACACTTTTGGTAGAAAGGATTAGCAGATTTCATGCAACATTGGCAGTGACTATAATTAATGATATTTAGTTGGTCAGGTGTCATGACTAGTCAAAACAAGGGCATGGCTCATTTTCTAAAACAATCTATCTCTAGGATTCTAGGGAGTGTTTGTATTAAAAAGATACTACAAATATGCTGACCAGACAAAGTTTACTTTACAAAATGCTTATTTTCAACTGGTAGATACAGAGAAACCTAATCTTAATATCATTACTAAAAGACATGGGTAGTTTGCTCATCATTCCAATTTACTCAACTAGTGGTAAAACAGAGTTTCAAAGCTAAGCAATCTTGGTCACAAACAAACATTTTTTATAAATTGGTTCATAAAAAAGAGCAATGTTTGTGATACATTTTTATATAATAGTGTGGACACAAGTACATCACGGAAACACCCCAAAAGCAACACAATGCCTTCATGTGGTGAAAAATTTGCCAAATTTTATTGTTCTTTGGGTTATATTGTTGTGGCAAAGCCAGCAGCTTCAAAAGCAATTTTTCATTTGCAATAAACTATATGCACACAAACAGCAAGCCCTTGCAGATGACACTAGATCACTTCAACTTTTTCTAGCCCATGGACCACTTTTAAATAAAAATATCTGGTGGACCAATTTGCTATGCTGATACCTCATGAACAACTAGTCTAGTCTTGCATAATTTAACAATTTCGATACCGGGTGGATTCCCTGCAGCAATATCCATCGTTACCAGGTGGTTTACCTTTGAGGACCACAAGAGTCACTGTTTTGGCACAGCTTTGCAACATTATTACTTGACACCTGATTGAGCTAGAGAGCTTTTCAAACCCTCTACGGATTCAACAAGTTTTCTAGTTTAGACTGAAAAACAATGTTTTTGTTTGTGGTTTTCTTTGGGTAACGTCACAATGGGGTATGCTTTTGCTTTTGTTGCCGATGTTACCTGGCCTGTGTGCCAACCAAATGAGCTATTTTTTGGCTCAAGTTTTTTTTAAATCTAGGCTATCATCTGAGTCTTTAGAGCCCTTGATTGGCTTGCTAGCATATCTGGAGCCAAAATTATGGCTCAAAAACCTACACCACACATGCGAAACCTGGGTATATTATACACTTGTGAAACCTGGGTATATTACACACATGCGAAACCTGGGTATATTGTAAAATTTCTACACCACACATGTGAAACCTGGGTATATTATACCCATGGCCATAACTCGCCAGCCGATTGAGCTAGAGAAGTGGTTCTTAACCAGGGGTACACATTAAAGTCCTGCGCGGGTTAAAATTTCCTGTCCGCTCCTGTCCCGTACCCACAAAATTTAAACCTGCCCCACCCCACACCCGCATGAATTTGAGAAATCTTGCCCGCTTCCACCTTGCACCCAAACACTTCTAACCCACACCCGCCGCGCAGACCATCCCAACCTGTGACCGCCCCACACTTTTTCGGTCTCCAACCTGCACCTGTCCGAAAACTACTCAATACTCATAACTAGGGCAAGTTTTTTTGCAGTAAAATCATGAGAAATATACATTTTTTTAACAAAACTTGCAAAAGTGGCATTTATGCACAAGCATTTTACACAACAGTGATTTACTCAAACGATTTATTTACATATAATGCTAGATAGTTCCAAACATTATCTGGCAAGAAATGCCGATGATTTGCCAACAGTTTGCGTAGCATGCTGAAACTTCGCTCCACACTGCATAAAGTTGGTTGCTAATTTAACAATTTGGCCTACAGTTCTGGACTGATGTTTGGCTGGGTCATTTATACAATTGCTTTTAGGTCACTATTCAGTTCAAATCGGTTATTAAAGAGAACATAACTATATTGAAAGTTCTGAAGCATGCTTTTTTAAATAACACTTTTACATTTTGTGCGACTGGCCTACTTGATAGAAGTTGTGGTAACAAGTTGCATGTAAAAAAGAAAAAAGTTGCAATATAAAATTCTTACAACCAGGTTAAAACATCGTACTGCATAAATGTTTCGTATTTCAGAAGCTGTAAAAACTTCGAAAAAATTGCCCTACTCATTACGCCTGAAGACAAGTCTAGCAAGCAGCAAAATCAAGCCGGTCATTCTTTTCATTGCCAACCAAAACTTTTCCACAGATCTGATCTTTTGCAGTCAACAGATTTTGAGGTGATAAAAAACATGTTTCAGTCCAGTTATGAACAGCTGTGTGTTAAGCATTGTCTTATCCATTTAGAAAGGCTGCTGGACTGAATTATTCCTCACAAAGTACAACGGTAGCACTGGAAAATTGTCACTTGCCCACCACATGGCAAGCGTCTGAGCTAATGTTTTGCAACAATGGGTTGTTACATCATAATGCAATAATTGCTGCAGGCCCACTGTCCTGCTGGCAACTTCAGTACATCCAAGTGTATTGCGATTTTTGAGCTGATTAAGTTCATGTGCTTTGGCTCAACAATCAGTTACCCACACAGAGAATTTCTCAACCCGTTCCCACCCTGCACCTGCACGAAGTACAACCCACACCCACCCTG
>Ga0210059_1010580_pt1 | contig 14212 bp, 7 predicted proteins | sample Ectturendosymbi2_FD_188042 | JGI IMG/M metagenome (GOLD analysis project Ga0210059, IMG submission 188042) | Ecteinascidia turbinata endosymbiont from Florida, USA - Sample 2 (SPAdes) (version 2) | ecosystem: Host-associated > Tunicates > Ascidians > Unclassified | place: Key West, Florida... | reverse complement strand
TTGGGGGAAGCGATGAGTCTATATTCCGAAGGGTAGATACAGAAGCGAAGAATATGCTGCTTTTATCATAGTCTGATTGAAGGGCAATGCCATTAGATGAAAGAGGGAAGGACCTATCTGTAGAAGGCTGCCAGTACTGATTCACGATTTTCCAAAAATTAGGATTGCTTTGACAGAGGAAGATCAGTGGATTGGTGGTGTGTTTGGAAGTACAACTTTTGACAGCCTAGTTTTGCGCTGAACCAGATTGCGTATTTTGTTGCATAGTTGCTTATGTTCGGTTTTATGCGATCTATGCCAGCGCTTGTATAACCTATGACGTTTTTGGAGAAGCAGCAAAATAATTCCAGTCATTCAGAGGTTAGTTTTGCGTTTTTGATGTGCTGGTTTGGTTGGGATAAATGCTTTAGCATTTTGAATGATGACGTCGATAATATTTTGTAAGGCATTGTTTAACATTGGTTGATTTGGCTGTTGCGAAGTCCCATGGAATTGAGAAAAAAACTCATTCAGCCCTTTGACGTCGGCATTTCAGTAATCCCAGATTAAAGACTTTCATATTGTGGAAAGAGAAATTTTGAAGTTTAAACTCTGTGAAAATTATACAGTGGTCTAGACTTGTGAGAGAAGGTAAAGCGCCACTATTAGATATTACATCTGCGTTATTTGTAAACAACAATCTGAGATATTACCTTGACGTGGAGGCTCGCATATGTAATGCGATAGTTCAAACGAAGACAGGACACGAAATAAGAACTGTTGACTGTGCGAAGGTTTCTGGGGTGACAAGTCGTTAAAATCACAGACAACTAGCAATAAGTGGATATTTGACAAGTTGACTAAAGCAGAGCAAAATGAATCGTAATGATGCTGTTTGGACTGGGTATCAAGCCCTGGTGGTTGGTAGCATACCGCTATGAGAATAGAGATGCTTTTTGAAGTTGAACATTCGAGCCACAGTATTTCAGTGCCGGAACCTTCCAAATCTAGTCCACGCTGACAAAACGATGTTACACTTGACGTACGCTAAAACTCCGCCTCCACGGCGATTCTGGACACAACGGAGCGGAGTACAAAAACCGGGAAGACGTAAGTTATTTGAAGGAGAAGAATCTAGCCAGGTTTCGGTAACACTAATAACGCCGAACCCATTTAAATCACTGGCTGCACGGAATTCCACGAGCTTTAGTGACACGTTGTAAGCGAAAATGCAGCGAGAATTCAAATGGCAGATTGTTAGACACGTATATATTACTAAGGTCTAGCTCACCGTCAGCAAAGAGTCTCTAGTCAGTGTCGACAATTCTCTACTGGATTCGCGCTCCTTGTTGGCAGAGTTTATTTGCAGTATTGAGGAAAATACATCGTTGAGTCTGCATGGAGGGTGCTTTAATATTCTGCAACATAACTGTCTGGCGTGGGAAGCTACATTGAGAATGGAGTTCCGGTCTTTCATGGTGAGGAATTTCACAGCAGTGGGTGGTGCAGTAGCAAAAGTGGATAAAGCGATAGCAGAGTTTTTCCGTGGAAGGCGATGAACGTTCTAGAATATGATTCGGTCAAGCGTGTGACGCAGAAAAGTGCAATTTTTTGGAAATAAATGTACGAATAATCTTTTCGGAAGTCTCAGAAGTTTCACTTTTTTCTTTCATAGGAATGCCATGGAACAGTAAGTTAAATTCCTTTGAACGAAGTACATGCATTATTCCTGCTTTGCGATTTTCGATTGCTTGTAGTTGGAGATCAGCTTATAGACTCGCCACTCTACTTTCTAGATTCTCGATGTTTTCCTGAGCAAACTCTAAGCTTGTTTCCACAGCAGTGATGCGTAGATTCAGGCTGGACTTAGTCTGTGCAAAGCGCCGTTCGACTGATTGAAGCAACTGGAATGCCTCACTCAGCGTGGGTTCAGTTTGTGCATTCTGCGCAATCGGGATTCTCGAATGCCTGAAGGTGGCATTCTCCATGACACTGGAGGCGACTGCTCTTGCAAGCAGCTCCTTACTGCTCGTCTGCCAGGACAGAATAGTCTGGATTTCTGGTAGAAACAGGGCCAGAGCAAGCCATTTCAGCGCTCTAGTCAAGATACTTTTCCAGTCACACCTCATATCTTTAGGAAGTGTTCGCTTATGAAGACGCCATTCTGTTCAATCAACCGCGGAACGAAATTTTTGCAAAATTGCCTACTGATTTTGGTAAACGTAAACAAAACAGTGTTTCTGCACACATTTAAATCGCAACACCCCTCACCCAAAAGTGCAGAAAAGACCCTTTTCCGTTGAACAAATGTTTAGCATAAGCTTCAAAACTTTGCTACATGCCTGGTGACGTAACAAACGAGGAAGATCCGTACACGCACGACAAACCCCTGAAGTTCCTGAACGCCACCATGTTGGTTATGGTGCGTAACAGTTCGCAGGGATGTGCAAATGGGGGGCGACGGCCCCGGGCATCCAAGGTATGTGGCATTCAAAGAGTGAAAATACACAAGTTAAATTTTAATAAAAGACTGCAACTAAACGCTTCTTTGCATTGTACGACTACTAACAAATGTTGCACGAAACTGGTGGGAACTCGGCTGAGGGCGAGGGTAGCCAGTGAATCAAGCCTATGTATGTTGAGGGGCCCAACAAAGAGATGAAGCAGTAAAATTGTTATCTTAAGGCATTGCACACTATCTCTCCTCCTTCCTTCGTAGGCTTGGTCAATTTCTGCTAGCCTATTGTTAATCTACGACTTGCAGTTTTTAAAATACCTCTCGATTCTCTCTAGAGCCTGATTTCTTAATTTAGGGGTCGTGAAAGGTTTACAAGGGGGGTGCGAGTATGGCAGCGACACATTGTTGAAAAGTATTAAACGCCTTGTTTCCATCACTGGAATAATTATTATCATATCACTATAAACACCATAATCAAAACAAAGCGGACAGTACAGTGAACAAAAATTAAAACGTCTTAAACTTGCTTGTTCAAAGTTGAGTAAAGAACGCTTCATGGTACAAGGATGTCTTGTCAGCTTGATTTCACTTTCAGTGGCACTGCCCATTGTGTCAACTGTTGTAAAAAATATTTTAGCTCAGCATTGAAAGAAAATTCCTTTCAGTCAATGTAAAAATGAAGTAAGCAATGATTTTCCGAAAGCAGAACTCATTTGGGAATGATAAATTTCAAAGTCTATGTGTGTACCTGGATTGATTATATGTTTTCGTGAAATGAGAGTAGTTATTTCTTCAACTGTTTTTATCCTCATATTCTGAGCAATTTATTTATACATCAGAAAAAAACATAGAAGGCACTAATGCACCACACTGCATGATTGTACAATTTCAGATATGAAGTAAAACACAAAAATAGAAAACTGTATTTTCTATCATTTTTCACAAGTGCTATCTTTTTCTGGCGCACCTATTTCATACTTATTTGCATGCACAAACGCAATATTTATTTCCTCGATGCATACCCATTACTACAGTAGAAGAATTTTGCTTGCAAACATACAAACATAGGCCTCAGACCCACAGAATAAAATATATTGAAGAGCATCATATTGAAAACAATGCTGTCCTTCGAAATATTTTAATTACACGCTAGGTTTAAGTATTTCAAATGCCTATATTTCTTACATTCCTCAATAGGAGGTTCGCATTTGGTTTGAAATTATACAATCAAGCAGTTGCCCAGGGCATCACCAGGCCTCTGCACGTTCGTGCTGTTTTTTTAAACGATCAAATGTGAACATGCCTACTAACGCTAATAACGTTGGCGTTTCGACAGCTTTTCCTAACCTGATAACACTGGATGGCTGAAAGGTGATTTAGTGAAGGCTTTGACCTAAACTTACTCCGGCAAAAAGGGCGCAGCGGAAAAATCAAGAAATGTAAAGAACACAGAGGGTTACCTTATAATTTTGCGGTGAACTTGATAAGCATGACCAGCAGGGCATGTTTTGCTGTACATGACAGCACGCCATTGATTGACTTGTATAAGTACCCTGGGCAGGATCTTGTCCAGCGCCCATCTCTCATATACGAAGACTCTTACTCTGCATATCATCACTTTGTACACTACCGAAATAAGGACATTTTTTGTAAATTAGGAACATTTATTAGATGAATGCAATTTATACTAAATTGCGACTCAATATATCTTGTTAACCCTTAAACGTTAAAGGGTTAACCCTTTGTGGAATTGAAATTACTACGAAAAATATTGATTCTTCTGCGACAAACCGGAAATAGTGCAGCACCAACATTTCTCATAAACTGTGTGAATGTATGTTCCATTCATTTTCATCACATTCATTCACTTTTACTTGGTGTACGTTCGTCCCTTTCTGAACCACACAGTTGTATTTTTTGTTTCTTGTTGGCGCCCCCTTTGGCCCAGGGCCCTAAGCAGCTGCCTAGTTCGCGTAATGGTAGCCCCGGCACAGGGTACAAATTACAGTTGTAGAGCCTCCATGCTTAATAGGCTTGTAGCACACAAAAATAGAAATAACTTACAGTGAAAATCAACTGAAATGTACTATGATAAGCGAGTTAAAGCCATTAGTTTTAGTCTCCTAATTTTGCCGCCCTACATACGGTGTAGGCACGTATAAATAACGAACATCGAATAATCCAACATCCCTGATGAAATTCAAAAATGGCGTGCGGTGAATGTTGCGAAATTTTGAAAAACTTTATGAGCCCAAGGGTTTCTGAAAACGCGAAAATGGCCCAGGATAATTTCAAATGATTGTGTTTTGACACGAGCTTTGACGTGCACGGTGCGTGCAGACATACGCAATGAAAAAAGATGCTGGGATGGTTGACAATGAAGACACATCTCTCACTGTCAACGCACTAAGAGAAAAATGATTTGCCATACGCCTGAATGTCCTCAGCAAACAAAGGCTATATTTAGACGTTTACACCAGGTCAAAGAGTGGTCGGAAATGTTGTACGGGCTGTGGACGTAGGTCTCGTGGTTATTTTACGCATTTCCCATTATTTTATAAGAAATGACAGGAAGTAATGACACGCAGAGAACACGTTTTGTTGGTGTTTTGTGCTGATATAAATCTATGGGCAAAATAGTAGATGCTAGGCACTGCAAATATTTCTAGTTTGTAATGTGTAGTTGAGAGTGAAACCTGTAACTGATATCATTCTTTTACATGTTGTTATATTTCTTTTACACAGATATCATTTTTGCAGTTAGATTTGAAATTCCAGAGCAGGCAATTATTTGAGAAAAACGCATTTCTAGTTTTTAACTGGCACTACTTGTGTTTTAAGTTAGCTCCTTCAGTCTGGGGTTTGTTTGCTTTCCTTGTTCTTGTTTTAGCCTTTCAACATTCCACCTGTTAGCAGTGCTTGGGATGTCAGGACAGACGATGCATAATCTTACATGAACTCGATTTCCTATTACAAATTTGCAGATAGATTCCTTGCTTATCTTATCTCAGATGTGGAGAGTAGTTACTTGAATCCTTTTTCTACTTCAGGAAAGACTTACCAAACCTGGAAATTATTTTTAATATTTAGATAATTGCTTTCGCTGACAATACAAGAAATGTCGATGAACTAAAACCTTTGTAATTGATGCCAAATTATTTTAGACTAGGCCAAGTGGTGACTATAACCAAACACATCAGGAACATATTGTTAAGTGTGCAAAGGATTGGCCAAATCGGGGAAGACTAATCATGCACCACAGAATGAAATAACGAGACAAAGCTCCAACAAAGCCTTGATTGGCCGTGTTCCAAGTTTTTTAGCTTTGTTTGTAATTAAAATTAATTGTTTTGTGTTGTGAAAGTTTCCGTTTATATTTCGTAATGAAACATGTTTTGAATGAAAAATGAAATGCTTGTATCGTTCTTGTAGGCTGGTCACTTGTAAAATGCAATACTCCAAGCTGGTGGGTAAATAGTCAGCTACATAAATACAAATACTTCAACAACGTGAGATAAAACTACCTACCCTGTTTACCTGATGAATTGTGCAAAATGAAACGGATCATTTTGAACGTCTTCTAAGCGTCGCTTGTGTCCGTCACTTGCCAGGCATGAACGCACAACACCACCACAAATCTAGGAGCCCTTTGCCGCCAGCTCAGGCAATGAAATACCTGGACACCTGATAAACGACTTAACAACACTACAGTATATCATTGGTGCATTCTTGCTGGCAGGTCGTTATATTTTCCGGTTTATAGTTTCTTTAGATGTCAGAAGTAATAAACCCGAGATCAAAAAAAACGTCAATTTATTCGTTACAAGCTATCGATTAACAATTCATGTTTCTTCAGTCAATGTGTAAAATCATGTCTAGCCCAAGTCATTTGCTTCAGCAGTTGAAACATGCAGGCATTGCTGCTGATGCTTGCAATAGTGCTGTAGACTGCGACGGACTGAGAAAATTGACATAGATAGTTCATGGAAAAGGAACTGTTGCAATCTCTCGGACGGCGCGGATGGAATGCGCAATTCCCCAAGAACGGGAAGTGTGTGAAGAATAGCACTCAGTCACCAGTGGCGCGCACACGCAATTCTAGAGTGATCGCAGCCATTGGCGTCCGCAGGGGGAGGCAAAACGGGCACTTCCCTCCCTCGAAAAGAACTAAAAATTTCTAAAAAAACTGAAGTCAGCAGCTTAATTCAGATTTATTGATTTGATTTTTGCAATGACAATTTATTTGCCGGTATGACACTCACACTGCACATAGTGGCGTAACTGACGGGAGTACAGGAGTGAGAACCGTCCACCGTGGGAAGCTAAATGTGAAAACAGGGCACTCACTCATCTTAAATTTCCGTATTTAGTACTCGTTTGTTTTGTAATAAATTGTTTTTTTTTGCGTTTTACGGAGTATTTTCCAGCGATGACGGACTTTAGTATGGACATACATATACGGATTCACTCTCATTTCTCAACTCTTTTTCTGAGTGTTGGCTAGAGGGCCTCCTTTCAAATAAGCTTTCCCACCCTGGCTCAAACCTGAAGTTATCACCCCACTAACTGCACACGAGCCAGGTTCAGTGTGCTGGTGTCATGCAGTGATGAGCTTGTGACTGCTCCTTTCCCTACAAAGGTAGATTGCGAACCTCGTATGGGGATTTTTCCACTGTTGGTCTTTAATGTGTGACAATAACATGGCAACAAATCTTCAAATGTTTGCTTCAAGTTACGGTAGGAGTAGGCGTTTTGTCGCATGTGGCTGTCGAACGCAGACATCTTGCAAGGTAATGCAAGAAGACAGCGAGCAGTGGCATAGACAGCGCAAAAGTGTTCTGGGAGTCCAAAATGCTAGATTTCAGGCGAGAAACAGTGTTTTGCTTGGAACACCGCTTCGCAAATCGCGAAATGACTGGATATGCTAAAAATTTGGTGGGCATGGCTCCCAGAGCCCCTCGGCTATGCTTATGACAGTGACTGCTGATAGCGGAAAATCACGTAGTTTTATGCTGTGTGAAAAGAAGCATGAATGAACCCGCAGCAATGTCTCCACAAGTTTGAAAAATCAGTTGTTAGTGTGACCAATGAGACTGTGAGTGTTACCAATGTTCCTGAGTGGACAGCTTAATCAAACATCGGTTATGCAGGCTTCTTTTCACACAGTACATTAAACTATGTGGCTTGTTACAATACAACTAGGCTGGCTTGTGGGAATACGTATTAATCGTTTAGTACTTTGCGAAGAGTGAAAGCGTGGCTTCTGTCGACAATGTCAGAAAAGCGCTTGCCCGATTTATGTAAAATGAGCGTTCACCGTGAAAACATACGCAAAGACAAGCAGCGTTTTATTGAAAGGATATTTGATCGCTTTGTACGAGATCTCAGACGTTTGCAGCTCTTGTTTTTTAGTGACGCTGACAAGTCCTGCTAGGTAAAATAATGTTATAATTCTGGTTTCGTTAACGACCATGGCAATGTTTCATTTAAAAGATGTACTCTTCTTGGAGAATCTGGAGATAGCCGCACGGTAAATCATCGTAATATACCTGGCTATTGCTCCCCGTTAAGCGAATTATGGTACCTATTGCCATAACATCAGCATCGGTGGATTTTTCTCCAGGTGCTGCCAATGGTGATTTTTCCAGAGGTAGCCAAAAAGATTTTTCCAGATGTGGCCAAAGTGGTGAAATTGCATTTTACCACACGAAACTAAGAAATCAACTTTTTTTCTAAAAATGTGATAGGAAAAAGTCCTATTTCAACGCCTTAGGGGGCTTGGCCCTTCCCGTCCCCCTTCCGACGCCCATGCACATCGGGCATTATATTTGGTGCGCAGAAAGGTAAAGCGTTTTGTTAACGTCCATTTGCGATTAATCGTCAGCAATTTGAAAAAGTTAAGCAAAATGTCTCTGCTGCCCCCCCCCTCCCGTGAAAAACTTTCTGCGGAGGCCCATGATTGCAGCGGTTGATTCTGTTGTTGCTTGCTTGCTGCCGCAGTATGAAGCTTTGCGCATTTTTTGCTCGGGCTCTCTGATAGTAACAAAATGGTGCTGTGACCATAATGTAAAGGCCACTCTTGGTGCCACCTTTACACAAAGAACGTGCGATCGGTGCGGTTCGTTGTAAAAAGGAGGGGATTTTATTGCAACATCGCGGTCGGCACGGCGCTGAATGTGCGATACATCACGAACGGGATGTGAATGAAAAGTACGCATATGTAAGTGGCGCGAACAAGCAATGATGGAGTGATTGCGGCGGTTGACCTCTGTTGGTGCTTGCTGCCACAGTGTGAAGCTTTGTGCACTGACCCTCCGGTTTTCCGAACGCAACAGCTCTGCAAATGTAAGTTTTTCACTTTTGTTGCAACCTAACATCCATGTGAAAGATATTCGTTCTTGCCACACACACGCAAAAAATATTTTGAACTGATCCAAAGCAAATTCACGGTAGTTTCACTGAATGTTGATGTCGGATTAATTTTCGCAATGTCCTCTGAGAATTGAATGCGCCCGACCATAGGTATGCGCATCTGTGGTACTTGCAGCACTACTGAAAATCTCCTGGATAACCACAAGAAAATGTTTTGATATTTTCTAAAAATAATGTAATGAAACGACAGTTCGCGCTGCTGTAGGCAATCGATGCGTCACATTTCGATCGCACAATCCCATTTGAGACGAAGATTTGTAACATGGTTGATAGATCACCACAACTCCGTAGCGCAAATATGTAAAAATGTTGGAAAAGGAAGATCTGTTTGCAAGTTGCAATTAAGAAAAGCCAATAGCACATTTATTCATTCAAAACTTCAATTCGAGTGATTCATGAATCATTGTATCTCCAAAACACACCGAATTTGTGTGTGGTATGTCCTGCAGTGAAACATAACACGATCAGCTTGCTTCGCAGTGATGTTCGGTTTAGTGATATTGGAAATTCAAAATACATGGTTGGTTTGTCTTTGGTTTACTTCTAACAATCATGTCACATTTGTCATTGACCCATTGAAACCCAAATTGTGATTTTGCGGAATTTTCTTTTTTTCTTGTTTTACAGCAAGTAGTGCATAAATGTCAATAATTACATTTTTATTGCTTAGCCCAATGTGGTCTAGGACACGAAAGTCTATATGTTCAAAGCTTAAAGCTTATACACAAAAGCCAATTTGTAGGCACGAAAGCCTAAATGTTCATATGTTCATTTCAATTATAAACTGATCGCTAGTGTATGCTTCATACTCAAGTGTGAAATTGAACACAAACAAGTTGCTGTTGCTCACAGGCGATTTCAACACACAACACCACGCCAGAAAAATTCACGACTGAAGACAAAGCTGGGAATTAGTGATTGAGACATTCAGCGCTTGCACAACGTCTATCCTAAACGACAGCAGATCATAGGATGGTGAATCCCTTGCTGCTTAACGACGGCAGAGAAGCCACGCATGTTGCATCACTATGGTAGGAAACCCACTGAATAAAGTCATCCACTATTTCTTCTTTCGTGGAGATTCTGTAGTGACTCATATTTTGGTCACAACAATCTGAACTGCCTTGATTTATTGTATTCATTTATCGGGGAACCTTGTTGAACCAGACACTCTTGCATTATCTTTCCTGTTGTAGACGATACAGCAATTGCTCGAGAAGCTGAAGATGTGTTTGATGCTATTGAAACGCATCTCGTTTGTTACCGACAACAGTTAATTTTCCATCCTTGTCTGTACGTTGATCACAAACGTCTTTGGCTTTTTTCCATCTCCTTGGCACTCATGACTGACAGTTTCCCATTGATTCCCTCAGAATGTTTGCAGAGCTGTAGCCATAAAGCAGTGGCTCCCAAACTTGTTCGAACCGTTACCCAAATCAAGGTAGCAATTGTCGTATTACCCTCAATCAAAATTTTTCGCATTTCAGTTGAAAAGTTTCTTTAGTAGTGATCGCTGATAATGCAGAACAGTATTGTGATTTTGGTTCCACGTTACTTCATCAGGAATCACATATCACCCCTGAGGGGGTAATTTACCCCCAGTTTGGGAACCACTGCCACAGAGTCTTCAACAGGAGGGGTTACGTTTGCGCAGGGTGGCTTGAAATTCTGACATGTGACATTTACTCCACTGATTATACTATTCATATTCCAATTTGGGGTGCTTGAATATACGTTTGGAAAGGTTAAGTCCACCAACGCCTCTCTGGGCGACGTGACAGATTTTGTGACTCAATAGCTACGTTCATCCCAAACGTTGTCAGAATTGTAAGGAAAATTCTCAACATTTTCTAAACTCTTACTATTATTAATTGTCTTTTCGAAGTTTATGGTATGTGTATTGGCCAGAAGTGAAAGGCGATTTTATCAGCAGTTGTTTCAGAGTCGCTGTTTTCATCTGACTGTTGGCCATCATTGCAAGGGTCAAGTTAATGTCAGTGGAAATATAATTCCCCTCTAGCTTTTGTAGGACGTCACGAGTGGTAAGTCGCATCCGCTTATGTATGAAAAACAAAAGCAGCAAATGCCGTAGTTACAATATGTAGAGCAGTGGTTTTCAACCTGGGTGTCGCAAACCCCAGAGGGATTGTGAACCATTTTTGGAGGTTTGCGAGTAGATATTTTATGTACACAGCAGTATTACATTTGCTAAATTCGAGTTTTAGATGGGGTTCTTTGGGTGATAGTGAATTGTTATAATAGGTCGCGGTACAAAAAATGTTGAAAAGCACTGAAGTACATGTGCCAGTTCGTGCCTACGCTAGTGTACCCTAATAGAGTGCGCAACAAAATGGCCACTTACATAGCATATGAGTCACATTTGCAAAATTATTGATAAAAACAACACACATCATACAAGTTTTACAAAAGAAACATCGGGAAGACATTTTTACCCTCACCACGAACTGTGGTCTTTGAAATTTCCATATTTGCTGCTGCTTGCTATTCTCATCAAGCTAGCTTTTTCAACAGGTTTGCAAATGCTGTTTGCTTTACATTATATTTAAGTCTAAACAAGAGCACTATGTGTCGTCATAACAATGAAACAAAGTTGATTGCGAAAGTTCAGCAATACTTCAAACTTTATGCACCTTATAGGGTTCAGTAGACATTAATGGGTTGAGCCTTTTATGGCAATATTAACAGTTTTTTTCCGGAAACTGTTAAGCAACCGGTAAAGCCTTGCAAGGACCCGATTTCGCTTATTTTAAGGACCCGATTTTCTTTGATTCTAGTGGCACAATGATAATTTTCTCTTATTACTGGGACCAAAATTGGGCACCTAAAACGCCTTAAAAAACTGGTATTAACGACACTTTTTTGATAGATGCATGTATTTGTTCTGTTTAGTGCGTTTTCGGCATCGCCATTTTCAAATACAATATGTTCAAAAGCATGAAAAACCAACGCCAACCTATATTTTACCAAAACTGTTGGCTAATTTGAAGGAAATTAAAAAAATACATGAAAGGATTTGTGTTCAACATGAAATGAACAAACTCTTGCAAGTTCGTAGAAGAACAATAATGTTTGATATGAATTGGTTACTCGTGCTTACAAAAAAATCCATAGCAAACTTGCGGACTAGTTGACGAAATATTTATTCAATTGACTTTATGTCAAAGGAAAGCTGTAAAAGTTTTGTGCTAACATTGCGAAGAAACGCAAGGCTCAGTGATACCTGCGTAATAGTTTTTGCAATATAAAGTATGAAAACATTATGGATTGATTAATAACCATCAACGAATTTTACAAATTTCGACCCAGTGGAAACAGCTCTAAAGCAACTCTTCTTTAATATCTGCGAAATGAGCTTACTGGTTTGTTTAGTCGTATGATTGCATAGTGACATCATTCGATGAATGTATTGAGCAACATGTTGATGGTCTTAGGTGCAGTTTTACAGGACAATTCGACATTTTTATTCATTACTTCAAACTGACAACAAATCTATTCAGATTTTTAAACAGTGATGACGGGTCAAAACTCAAATCGTCAGCTGTGTTTGCAATATTATGTATGAGTTTGCAATATTATGTCCTGCGTAAGGGCAGATATGACGCTCTGCACTTGCCTATTCTTAGTCAAAAATTGCGGTGTGTCTCTGCCAGCAGATAGTGCACATACAAATAAAGGACAACTGGTAGCAGTCAGCTCGATTTGTTGCAATTAACATGCTCTTTTCTTCCATGCTTTAGTTCTGAAATATACAAAACAACGTATGTTTGTTTGGACAAATTCTCATTAAAATAACTACTGCATCGAAAATTGTGCGTCAAGAATTAACTTACAAGCCATTCAGAAATGCAGCAAATTCGAGGCAACAAAACTATATCCCAAAGCCAGAGATGCAACGTTGATATCGTTTCAGTTAAGTACGCTCTACCACTCGCAAAAACAAGCTCATCCTTGAATTGCTGCGTCCATTTTGCATCAGACCATTTAACGCTCCTCCTAGAAAATTTATGGAAGTGTCTGTGCGTAAATTTGCCCAACTGTTAACGACCACCAGAGCCAAAAGGTTGGCTCAAGGTTTTTTTGTTATAACTCGCCAGCCGCTTCAGCTACAGAGATGTTCAAACCCTCTACGGATGCGGAAATTCTTCGTGGTTCTATTAAAAAAAAATTTTTTGATTCGAGTGAGGGGTTCGCCTGGGGGAGGCTCGCAAAGTGGGGGTGTTTTCGTTTTTTTGACCTATTTGACGGGCCCTGGACGCCAATCCCATGGGCCAAAATTTTGGCTAAAACTTGTTTTGGAAACTAGACAATTTTCCGCGTCGATAGAGCCCTTGCTTGACCTTCTAGCATGTCTGGGACCAAAGTTATGGCCCAAAAACCCCATTTTTCCCCAAAATCAAAAAATTGCAGAAAATGCATGAGTCTCCCACTGGCGACTACTATAACTCGTGATATCTCCCTGCTAGACGATGATAGCGAGCTATACGAGGCCTCAAAAGACTCATGACATCTTCTAGTTTGCAATACAAAAAAAAAATTTAGATTTTGATTCGGGGTTTTCGGTGGTTGGGGTTTGAAAAAGGGTAGTTTAGACTTTTTTCTTTCTTTCTTTATGACGTCATCGCCTCCACAAAGGGCCAAAATTTTGGCTCAAAGTTTGGTTGTATTCTAGGCTGGAATATGAAGCTGTAGAGGCCTAGATCGACTTCCTGACGTTTCTGGTCCCCAAGTTATGGCCGAAAGACCCCTAATCTTGTAAGGATTCCCTAGGGAATTAGTGGGTATCCCCCTAATTAATTTCCGGAAATTTGGCCATAACTTTTGAACCAGAAATGCTAGAAAGTCCATCAAACCCTCTAAAGACTCGTATTGAAGCCTAGAATCCAAAAAAATTTCGAGTCACAAAATCTGATGGATGGTTCGCCTCCCCGGAAGTGACGTCATTATGCAAATGTAAACAAATATGCATAAACATCCTGTCATTGTGTAAACATCAACAAAAATCCCGTGATCTCAAGCTGAAAAAATTTTTTTCCAGTCAAAACTACTAGTCTTCACGAATCTTTAGAGGGTTTGAACAACTCTCTAGCCTATTCTAACGGCGAGTTATGGCCATATCCAAACAGGGTGTTATTCAACCCATGGTTACCTTTTTTGGGGTAGAAATTTTGACCACTTTTTGGTTTTTGTGGCATAAGTTTTGATCCAGATATGCTAGAAAGCCAATCAAGGGCTCTAAAGACTCGTGAGATAGCCTAGTTTCATAAAAATATTTGATCCAAAATGTGGGCCCATTCGATGGGCGTCCAGGGCCGGTTAAAGTAG
>Ga0210059_1010579_pt1 | contig 14212 bp, 8 predicted proteins | sample Ectturendosymbi2_FD_188042 | JGI IMG/M metagenome (GOLD analysis project Ga0210059, IMG submission 188042) | Ecteinascidia turbinata endosymbiont from Florida, USA - Sample 2 (SPAdes) (version 2) | ecosystem: Host-associated > Tunicates > Ascidians > Unclassified | place: Key West, Florida... | reverse complement strand
GACTACAGAAGCAAATTCTCAAAAAGGCAGACTACTTGCACGTGCATGGAAAACACAGCAGAGAGCTACTGCGCTGAGACTAATTTAAAGGGATACTTTCTAAAATGGTTCCCTGTACATTTTTGTAGTTTGCGGTTGCGGACTATGCGCAAAAATGAAAATTGCGCACGCAAAGCGCAAGTCGCAAACACTAAATTTGCGTGTCGCAAATCCGCAATGAAAAAGTTTGCTCCGCAGTTGCGGACTTGCGGTTTTGCGGACTACCTGTCGCAAACTCCCAGCACTGCATATTCGTCCAACTGGGTAGAGGCAAATCGCCAAAAGTGGCACGATATTTCTGTGCTTTCATAGCAACTCCATAGCTACTGACAACGTGTTTGACGGCAAGGCAGATTTCTAGGAAACGCACTTTGTGAACAGCACTAGTTTTGGTCATTTAGAAACAGAAACATGTGCCATGGACAACCCAGTCGACTTCTACTTGGCAGGAATCAGCCCGAGAAACCCTAATAAAGCTGTGTAGGGGTTTGGGGCATTGTCCAGCGTACAGGGGAAGATCCAGCCAGTAATGTTAGGGGGACGATTTCACTAATATTTGGCAGTCCAGACCATTGCAGGTCCACTACTGTGAAAGAGATGTATATTTCACAACACTGCTTTGACAAAACAATGGACAAAAGTATATTTCACAACACTGCTTTGACAAAACAATGGACGGAAAAATGGCTTTATATCGGGAATGCTGTTTTCCGAATTTTGCGAAATCGTGATGAATAAATCTACTTTCGCAGGTTTCAGGGGGGGCGATCGCCCCAAACGCCCTCCCCTGGATTCACCCCTGCCAGCGTAGAAGTGGCTTGCGAGGAAGGTCGTCGTTGCATGCAGAATTGCTGGTTTCCCCAAACGCCAATAACAACGAGGCAGCCTAGGTGTTGTATGAGTACTGTTTTAACTCCCGACTAAACTGGCTGACATTTCAAATTGCCAAGCCGAATCAAGGCAATTGGCTTTCACCTATCTAGAGTTCGGTTTCACAGATTTCCAGATGCGCAAATCTTTATTTCCCAAAGGCTTCTGATTAGCAGCAGCAGAAAATATTTCGACAATGGCGCGACAGCAGAATAGCAAAACGTTTCTGCCACCGCGTGCGGAGCACAGCCAACCACTCGCTCTCAAAAACATTCACGCCGCAGGACGGAAACTTCGAAATGGCGAGCGGCGAATCTCCCTTGGCGCAATTGACAGGTTGACGCAAACCAGACGCAGGAAAACAATCTGGAGCTTGAAAGCGCCAATTCGTAATGCGAAAAGGTACATCCACTATCCCTGCAATATTGAAACCTACTAATTTTCGTGTAAATTTCTTGCTTTACTTGCTCTTTTGGTTCAGATGACTCGACAGTCTGATGGAAACTGTTTTGTGTTTTTTGTGGATTTATCTTTACACTATACTTTATGAACCAGTGGAGCTACGAAAATATCTGAGACATGAGAAAGCTTTATTTGTATCACTTGCAATGATGGGAATTTTTTACTTCTGCGGCATCATTGTGACGTATTACAGCACAACTGCAGTTGCCTCATTGGTACGACCTCTTCCAAAAACAACTGATAAACCATTTGAAAGAGAATTTGTTGATTTTGCGGTAGCGATTTGTTCACAGTAAACCTCAACATATATCACTTTGTTTGCCTGGAGGGTGGGTGGAGAAGGGAATAAACTGTAATGCGTCCATAAAAACAATGATTTGTGATACGCCAAAAAGCAAGGAATTGTGGTACGACACTAAAAGGTAATTTACATGTTTCAAAGTGTGATATTCGTTGAAGCACAAGGAAACCTCACAGGTAACGCTGTACAGTAGGCCTGCACAACTCAGAAAACTCGAAAGGCCATACTATCAACATTAATTTAGCGCGGGACTTAAACGTCTATTTCATTTCGATGTAGAGACTTCGTTGTAATATGGAATAAATTTTGGAACTACAGTTGCTTATTCGAGGTCGAGCTTTTGCAACATTTTCTACCATTGAGAAAACTCGCGCGGGCCGCAAGATAAGCGTTCGTCTTTTGTGCAGGCCTGCTGTACAGCCTAGTGTCTTAGGGCGGTCGAAATTCCGTCACAATTTGCTCTTTCAATGAGGCCCACTTTGGGTTGTTGCTGTAATATCGCCATTATCGCCAAAGTTTCATTTCATGTCTAAACCTAGAAATGATCTCTCTTTTACGTGAAATTTCAAAACAAAATATTTTTAGCAGCACAAAACTAACTGCAAACTAACGATGCTGGTTTCCAACGTGAAACGTGTTTTTCAGGGCGTGCAATTGTGGTGAACACTCTGTATTTTGGCGAACAGCTCCTCCGTTCATCTCTATTCTCTGAGTTCCGTGTGCAACTCGGATGATCAAGAAAAAAAAGCTTGGCCAGTTTTTCATACCTGTCACGAACCGTCTGCGTCATCAATCCGGGATTGTTGAATGCTGTTGGTAGCAAGGCTCAGGCCTCGCTCGTAGCCTTTCAAAGTGAACTTTGTAACGTTGGGTCACCCCCACACGCACGCCGACGCGCGCGCGCGCGTTCACTCCCACACGTACCAAATTTTGACACACTGCAAATATAACACCGCATCTAACAACTTCGTTGCAAATAGTTACTAGGCCAGTTTTTACTTACCGATGTTTCATGGTAATAAAATGACGCAAATTTTTCAAGAAAAATAAGAAAACTCGAAGGTTGCGATAGTTTGATGGTAATAAGGCGTTTTCTATTACTAAAAAGTTTTTCAGTTATTTTTTTACTTGATGTGATAGCACATCGTGGTTAATTCGCAAGTCGATGATGTTGCAAGCTTTGACTTATACCTTTTGTACGAAATGCGATAGGTGGTGCGTAGATACTACATCTGCAAAACTGCATCCAGGATCCAATCTAATAGCAAGACCTGCCGTTCATACAGGCAAAAATAAATCATGCCAGCAAATAGCACTGTCAGCGCTATTTAGTTTTTTTCAAAAGCTTGCTGATTAATCGCGAAAATCCACTGCAAACGTTTTTTGTATCAAGACCTCCAAGCGCTGTAACTTACTTGTTTATAAAAAAAATATGTGTAGACTTTGGGTGTATTTCAGTGATGTGCTCAAAAAGCAAGTAATGTGGTAGTGATTCCTTACGGTATCAGCACGTTAAAACAATTTTACCTTGCTCGGTACCTAAATACCGTCGCCTTTGTTGGTAACTTATTCTATTCGATACGCGCTCTGCAGCTCTACATTACTGTACTCAAGCCGTAAGCGGAACTGTCTGCCTTGCTTTCCGTATCTTCTCCGAATAAAATACAGTGCAATTTGTACAAGGTGCTCTGAGTTTTGAAACTCTGTCAGAGAAACACAACAGCGACACTATTCAGAGAACCATAGCACTATAAACAAGCCACCTCTACACGAAGCATACACCGATACTTTGTCGAACAACCAAGTTATCACTCTCTGGACATCTGTGAAAATAAATGGTATCACCCAATTGACGCGCAAATTAACATTCAGAACATGATCCTCCCCAATGTGAAATAATTATTACGATGCTTTGTGTTGTTTGACTCAATCCGATGTTGTCTTCCGCTTTGTGCGCTAGCTTTTCTCTCAACACAGTTTGCTTACTCCCACAGCAGCGTTTGAAGCGAACTCGTGGCAGGTTTAAATGCGTACCCCAGAGACTTGCTGCCCACACATGGCTTACTATTTTTCTCTACCGTTGTTAGTCATTTCACCACGAGTTAGTTTCTAGTTGGAGAAATTTTTCAGCCATTTGCGTCAACTATTTACATGTTTCAGTCATTTATTTATTTGAATAAACGTCTTTCTAATTTTAATTTGAGTAAACGCTTATTTCATGAATCAAAGTTTCTTTTTGCCGCCACTGGTATTCTTGATGTCAGTCCGTTTGTTGAGCTGTTATGATTTCTGAGCTTGTATTACGAAATTTTGATTGTCGTCTTGAGTTTGTTTTTTTCTCTGCTGTTACTTCAGGCCTTTCAACATTTCACCGGAAAAGTTTTGCTTGCAATTTTCAGGACTGAGGATGCGTAATTTTACGTGAAATCGATTTCCTATTAAAATTTTGCTGATCGATTGCTTGCTTGCACCCATCGTGGAAAGTACATACTTGAAAAGAGATATGTACAAGTTTGAATTATCGCAAAAAGACGAAAGCAGATGGCAGTCGACTGATTCCTCGAAAGCATACAGAAACACAAGTGCTTTTAAGTGATCCCTGCTTGATTACTTGCTGCAGTTTGGCAGCTTATTTGTGAACTGGTGCTGTGGTGTTGAGCTTTGGTGCTATTTGTGTTTGTGCGAGTTTTTATTTCTTCACTTGTTTTCAGACCGTGCTGCTGTTTCAAGTAGGATAAAATCAATAAATAAAACAGTGTACATCCTGGTTTGTTACAACTCAGCGTGTATTCGCATGTGACTGGTGTGGCAGTTCACTTGTAAAAGAAGCAAACCACTACACATTTAGGGCAATTCCGCAAGAGCACTGGTCCATAGGAATGTCCATGGCACGCCCAAGTTAACAATTAAGAAACCTGGACCCACCGGTCTAGCTCGACATCGCTCAGTTTATCACAACAAGATTGTATTCACTCATGTTTTTATTGGTATAACTTTAAGGACTGCGATATTTACTTCAACAGGGGTTTACAATATATTTTAAAATATACAAGCTTTGCTACCAGTAATCAAGAGTTAATGCGCAACTCTATTATGGCATAGAGAAGGAGAGAGAGGGTATCCCATGTTGTTAAGCAGTCACATTACGACCTGCTTGAAGCAATTGGCTATACCTTCGGTTATTCCGTTAGTCTAGCCGTTCTAGGATAGTAGCGAGCTACAAGTGTATTCTGGTTCACGAATTTACCAGACCCCACAAGTTCGCTAACTAACTATCCTTCAATTCAACCTATTCCAGAAAGGTATCTCCACTTCTGGTTTAGGTGTTGACATTGGTAAGTCCACGAGATCAACTGTCTGAACTGAGTAGTTACACCCATATTTATCTCCATGTTGCCGAATTTTCATTGGTCGATTTCGATCACGTGATTACACACTGGGTTTCGTGGTTTCGTAGAAATTGCATAATCGTGCGTGCGTGACGTCACTTTTCTAGGAATTAAAGTCAATCGAAATCATAGTAATTTTGATTACGATTTTTATTATAATTTGGAGTGCGTTTTTGTTATTAATTATTTTCGTCGTACGGATCGAAAATATTATTTATGTTATTGTACGGGTTATTGATATAATTGTATTTATAGGGTTTTGGCTTACTCTCTCTTAACATTAATACAGAGTAAATGCGTCAACACAATTTTTAAAGTAGATAATGTCTTTTAGTGTTCAGCTTCTTTTATGACTTATTTTAGAATCTCAAGGTATTTCATGTCGAAAGGTAAAACGAACCCAAAACTGGTCAAGTTGCCGGAAACAGAATCTTTTTCCACACACCGAGCAAAAGTAAGGATTTTCTTCAGTGTGTCTTCTCATGTGCCAGTTAAGGTGCTCGGATCGGAAAATCTTTTTCCACATTTCTGGCAACACTAATTTATTTATCCAGTGTGTGGTCGCATGTGCATGGTCAGGCTGCCGGCATAGGAATATGTTTTCCTCACTCTTGTAAACAACAAGGCTTTTCTCCAGTGTGTGTTCGCATGTGCACGGTGAGGCTGCCTGACTGGGAAAATTTTTTTCCACATTCCTGATAATAATAACGTTTTCCTCCAGTGTGCGTTCGCACGAGCTGGGTCAAGTGGCCGGAAAGGGAAAATCTGTTTCCACACTTCTGGCATCAATAAGGTTTTTCTCCAGTGTGTGTTCGCATGTGCTTGGTCACGTTGCTGGCAGTGGAAAATCTTTTTCCACATTCCTGGCAACAGAAAGGTTTTATTCTAGTGTGTGTTCGCATGTGCGTGGTCAGGTTGCCGGAAAGGGAAAATCTTTTTCCACATTCCTGGCAACAATATGGTTTTTCTCCAGTATGTGTTCGCATGTGCCTGGTCTGGTCACCGACAGTGGAAAATCTTTTTCCACATTCATGGCAACAATATGGTTTTTCTCCAGTATGTGTTCGCATGTGCTTGGTCTGGTCACCGGCAGTGGAAAATCTTTTTCCACATTCCTGGCAACAATATGGTTTTTCTCCAGTATGTGTTCGCATGTGCCTGGTCTGGTCACCGGCAGTGTAAAATCTTTTTCCACACTCCTGGCAACAAAACGTTTTTTCTCCAGTGTGTGTTCGCATGTGCGTGGTCAAGTGGCTGGACTGGGAAAATCTTTTTCCACAAATCTGGCAACAATATGGTTTCTCTCCGGTATGTGTTCGCATGTGCCTGGTCTGTTCACCGGCAGTGGCAAATCTTTTTCCACATTCATGGCAAATGAAATGTTTTTCTCCAGTGTGTGTTCGCATGTGCTTGGTCAAGTGGCTGGACTGGGAAAATCTTTTTCCACACATCTGGCAACAGAAAGGTTTTTCTCCAGTATGTGTTCGCATGTGCGTGGTCAAGTGGCAGGCAAAGGAAAATCTTTTTCCACAATTCTGGCAACAATATGGTTTTTCTCCAGTGTGTGTTCTCACGTGCTTGGCGAGGTCGCGAGCGGTTGTAAATGTTTTTCCACACACTTGGCAAAAATTTGTTTCTCCCCCGTGACTTTTTAGGTGTTCGGTGAAATACGATTTTTTTGCAAAGCGTTTTTTGCACTGGTGACAATAAAATTGTTTTGTGTCTTGTGCAGTTTTTGTGTGCTTGGTCGACGAGAAGTTTCTGACCCAGCCTTGTCGAATTGACTGACAGTGCCTTTTTTCATCAGATGTTTCGCGTTTTGTTTCGGGTAATGATGTGGCCTGAGTAGATGATTTTCTACCGCGTTCCAAGCACAACATATTTTCATCAGCTAAACGTTTGGTGCACACTTCTGGACGTGACTCTTTTTCATGGTAAATTCCACATCCATTCTGTTGCCAAGGGTTACATTGTGGATTACGCCGAAGGACTTCATCGTTTTCAGTGCTGTTTGACAGTCTTCTGGTATTTTCTAAACTGTTACTTGCAGGAATATTATCGGTTATTGTTTCCATCGAAGGAGATGAATGAGGCGTTTGGAAATAGCGTGTTGTGTAGAGATTGCATTGGAGATTAGTATTTGCTGAAAATCTCGAAGAGACAAGTTCAGGGCTCTTTTTTGCTTCAGACGATCGTGTGGCTTTCGATGGTGTTTCGAATACAAGTTTTCCAGTCAATTTGCCTAAGTGACGCAAACGATGACCTTCCGATATTTTCAATGAATCTTCTGAGAGAATTTTGTTGCTGAGATAGAAGAGCATTTCCGATTGTGATGAATTGTTCAGATTCGGAGAAATGTTTATTTTTTCTGATAGGTTTTTGAAACAACATTTTCCATTTTTTCCCTTTTCAGATCCTCCATGATTTTGTACAATTCTTCCGTCATCCGGTGTTTTTTGGATTTGTTTAGCGATGAACAAGTTTCTCAAGTCCAAAACGTCTTTTTGATGTTTTCTTTTCTTTGTCTTGACAGACATTGATTTTCTTGTTACGGTTTCGTCACACTGTTCGCTGCCTGTTATTAAAAAATTCTTTTAGCAGGTGTCATATATAAAGCCATATTTGCAAAAGGTATATATTTTCAAACGTTTTTAGATCTGAGTTGCAAAAACATATTTGTGAAACACTCTTATCCCAGTGAATGTATATGTTGTTGACAACTACTCGATGGTGATATTTTTGCCAGAGAAGGTATTTTAGTTTTGCCAATGATTCAGTTTTTTCCATCATGCAACTTTCTTCTTTCAAGCTCTATGTAAAATAACGCAGGATTAAGAAGAATTTCTCGGAAATGCTTGATAATCTAAAGACAATTATAAAAAATGAAATCATTTTTTACTCATACTTGAAACTCTTGAGTCGGCCGTTTCATTTTGTTCATCGTGTTCTGCAATTGCATTGCTTGAAAATGGGCAACTGCAAGCGGTAGAAATGCACATTGTGATTGAGTACATTGTAACTTTTATTGGAACACACTTTTATCATTCATACATGTATTCCAAGATTACGTGCATACTGACTTTTCAACATTACGCAATGCTGTAGTTTCAAACATTTGATTCTCACAAATTCTTATGTTGATTTTTTCGAGGATTAGTGTTTGATTTTGTGACATCACCAAACCATACAAGGTTTTACAAATGCTACCGCGAAAGTATTATAGTTGAAACGCATGAAAACCGTTTTCAAATTTGTATCTTTTTTTTAATCTAGTATCGTTGTTTTTTCAACACATATAACATGCAGGACAACACTCACTCACAAACACCTGAACTTCATCACAAGCAGATTCTCTACATATAGCACCAAAAATATTTACAAATGTTTTGTGAATTGCCTTGAGGTTTCGTTGCTCAGCTCGAAATAGCTTCTAAACTCTTTCCCAGTAACTGATGTACTTTCGCTCCCAAATAAAACCTTAATAAACACCAGACCAGACATACATTAAAACAGTGATGTAATCAATGTGTAAACACTAAACTGTATTTAAAAAAACATCTTGAAAATTTTAAAAACAAAGACAAAACCGTTCTGCATATGGTTTATGATACTTGAGAACATAGAAAAGTTACAAAAATATGTTGCTAACATCAGAAAAAAACAATGGAAAAGTAATGATTTCACTGATGATGTTCGTTTAAATCTAGGAGAATGCAAAAACATTTGACAATCAAATTGTTGAAAACATGCTTTGTTTTATTTGAATCGAAACTTGTTTCTTACGTCTGATATTGACATTTCTTCTCGCTGGATTCCATCGAAACACTTCCAAGTCACAGACATTTTCAATTTTGAATTGCGATGTTTAAACCAAAACGCCCTGTTGTCAATTTTCTGGAACGATTCAAAACACTCTGGAGACCAAAAACATTGCAGATAATCAGTCAAATATGTGATTAAAAAAAAACGATTCTGAATTTGAAAAATCCTCATTATTTAAAAAAATATCCAAAACGTAGCTCTAATCCTTCCCTTTGCTGTTTTTCCATTTCAATATTGCCCAATACATGAGCTACAGTGGTCCGACAAATTAATTACCAGGGTAGGGACTGAACAGTTTTTAACAAATACATTCTAGACTTACCTCGACCAAAGGCATAGTATAAGGATTTTGACAAAAGTTGCTGGTTGCACTAATCACAATTTATGGATCAGTTATTTGTGGACGTCACAACAGTTTGGGATACGTATGCACACGGATGGGCCAGTCACTGACGTTGTCAGATTTCAAACTTTAGCTATTTTGCAATAAAATCATTTTGATGTCACTGCTCAATTTCTGGTCTATTAGAACAGGATATGACGTCATATATCTTCTGCCAGTCGGCGTTGATAAATTTTAACAAAGACAAGAAAACGTTTGCTTTCGCAGTGATCATTATCAAGCCGTTATCAATCAAACAGTTTTCAATGAACATAAGAGTAGCCTAAAGCGAAGCGCCGTGTAACGTTGTCCTCGAAAATATCACTAATTGCGCCTGTTATGGTATTTTTGAACCATAACATGTTTGAATTGAAGTGTGAGAATGATTGTGTGTCTGAATCTTTGTTTAACTGTGTACAATGATATTAATGTGAAAAATTTTAAAGTATACCCCTCAGTGTTAAACTTGATTAAAGTATTAGTGAACATTATGTACGATGCATCATAAGCAAGAAGAGTACCAAGAAAAAGACTAATCATGCGAATATAAGAACATATGACACACTGAAGATGATCTCGAAACTGTACAGTTATATTTACAAACATATGTGTTAATTGTTGATGTATGTATTATCATGTAAATGATTGTATTGTACTACTGTTATATGTCAAACAAACCAGTCAAAACATTAATCGCATATGTAGTACAAATGTATTCATATCCAAACGTAATTACTTAATCATGATGAAAATAATGATGTACAGTGAAATTATTGCGCAACGACCATGCAACAAGCCTTAAACTAGTGTGCGTGTTACAAAAGATGATTGACAGCATGCTTAGTAATGATTGACAACATGTTTTGTTATCGCTGTATGTTAAAAGCATGGGAAAGATGTAAAGAGAAATAGCTAGAAGTCTAGAGAGAAATGTTGCAGAAAAACATCTCTAGAATAAAATAAACCAAAACTGACATCAAAACAACATCTGGACAGGGAAAACGTCTGTCTGGAAAAAAGGCAAAGTCATACCGTAAACGGGTAATGAACTCTCCGTAAACGGGTAAAAGTGACCTGAAATTGTGACGTGCAGCTGGCAGGAAACCACCTCCTATGCACAAAACGTCAGACCACACGAAAAAAGAACTGTTCGTATCAGGGTACGTCTCGAACCCATTTTGGAACGAAAAATCAGTTGGAAAAATCAGCTGAACTAAGAGGTCGAGTTCTTGACGGTTAACAGAGCAACTGCTAGTAAGGCAGACCTTATAAAATGATAAAGGTTGCCAAAACTTTTTTAAAGACATGGCAAGTCAATGTATTAAGGATAGGAGTTAGGAACCTTCCCATGTTTTAGAATATTGCAGTGTTGAATATTGCAGTTATTAGTTTTAGTATTGATAGTGGAGTGTAAAGAATGAATTGTATTATGGATTGAAACGTGAGTACAACAGTTTTATGCTTTATTTTATCGTATCTCGTATACCGTTGGTTAAATAGAATACAATAGCTTTATGTTAATTCACCACAAGGATTCCAGCAGCTGTTCTTGGAATAGTTGTTGTTAATCTCTGTGCTAGTGTTTGAGAGAGAAGTTACAAGAAAATGCGACTTAATGGTAAATGGTGAAAGCTGTTAAGTTAAAAGAACTCACCACTGGCAGTTTAGTGAAACGCTGTGACTTAATACTTCATAACAAAGCTGAGCTACATCTTTCGTTTTAATTATTGGCTTCGGGTAACCAGTAATAAAAAAACGATAAAACGCCTATTGAATAAGTCAAAATCAAATAAAAATATGTACAGTAAGTGGATTCATAGCAAAAAATCAGAAGATACCAATAGCCAAATTTTGACTTCACAAAATACCTGCGAGCATAATTGAAAGATAAAATTCAGTCTACGTTTCTTTTTGACAACTCGTCGATAACCATCTCACGATCAATGCCACATCACGATTATTCCTTAAAAAAGTCAATCCATCAGACGGTTTTACCCAGGCCCGTAATCAGCTTGGGACACCTGGTGGGACTAAGAGTTTTCTGAGATGGTCCCAGATTTTTCAAACTATGTCCAATACTTCTCAACTATGCCCAACATATTTTTCCAGGGGGCGAAAAGGTTTGCAGGGAAAGCTGCTTCGCCCACCATCCCCCTCGTTACGGGCCTCTGTCCAATAGTTTTAAAGTATGTCTTACACGCTTTTCCAGGGGGGGCGGAAATCTTTCTAGTTAGTTACGGGCCTGGTTTTGCCCCATACGTGCTGCGTTGATAGGCTAGTAACCGCTGAAGCGTTGAAAATAAACGTTCATCTGTTGCTGCTGTGACTGGCAACGTTGCAAATAAGTGCAACAGTGTGTGAATGCTTGAGAAAAAGACACAATTGTATTGTCTCTATAAGGTTTAACGCGCAGCTCAGAGTTTGGGTTCCTGGATCAGGGTCTATCATGGCTTGCTGGAGTTTGGGTTACTGGCTCAGAGGGGGTCCAGCAGGTACATTATTCCGGGGCCCGACAGCTACGGAGGGGGCTGAGACAGAAGGACAGGCCGTAACCAGCTTGAGACACCAAGGGGGGGCAAAGTCGACATTTTGCAAGGGGGGGCAAAGTCGACATTTTGCTTAGCATTCTCAGATTTTTGACGATGCAACGCAATGGACGTACAGAAAACTCTTCGCCTTTCTACACCACAAAGAAAATGCCCAATGTTACGGCAGCAGTTGCATACAGTACTTACATTCTGAGAAACTTTTGCACTAGGTAAATGTTTGTTTTAGTGAGCATGGATATTTTGAAACTGAGTTGAGCAGTGTTCTAAATGAGCAGTGTTCTAAATGAATTACAAATTTTGTAAATTATTAGATTAAGTATAAAATTTTCCATCAGCAAAACAATCCGCAAGCAAGACCATCAGCAAAACAATCCGCAAGCAAGTTTGCCAACCTGCCCCTGCAGGAAAACGAGCGGACATGAGTGAACTGCAAGCTCACCACCATTCCCGTCGCCATAGGGGTCTTTGGTGGGCTTATCCCCCAAACAGAGCTCCAAGTCCCCCTAACTTGAGATATGAAACACTGTAAATCAGTGGAGTTGTTAAATTTCAGAATATCAAGCCTCCCGCACAGAAGTAAATCCTCCTTATTAAAAACTTTCTGGCGGCGGTTCTGCTCACCAATGCATGACACCAAAACAGTGAACCTATGGTTCTTGTGAAGTGTGAGCGTCATAGCGGAAAATAAACCGTCGTTGCAAGAAATAAATAAATTTTTCGGAATTGAGCTACTGACGTCAACTTTTCTAGAAAATTTTGATTCTTAATCCCAATTTCCAGGGAGGGGAAAATCCACATGGCTTTGACGTACCACGGGTTCTAAACTGCTTGCTTGAGTTCAGTGTAAAAGCGCACCCATAATAGTCATTATTTTCGCATTTACATGTTCAGTAACAATGTTGACCTCAAAAACAATAACAGAAATTATAAAAAAACACTACATTTTTTTTTGCGCGATTTGTTTCAAGTCGGTCTTGATAATATTGACATTACTTATGATACTGTAATGTAAGGGCACGTGTGCTCCCGTTGCCGCCCCTTTCAAAGGGTTTTGGGGAGTGCCCCCGTAATGCACCCCCGTTCCGGCGTCCCTGTATACAAATACGATAAATGATGCAAGTTCTACATGAAATGATGTACAGGAATTGTCAACATCAGTTTTTGTTTGATTTTGCAGTCCCCGAAAATCTCGACAATATCTTGTTAAAGCTAAGCGAATTAATTCTCCCAAGTGTTTATCTTTAGGGTTGCACGATGGTTTGATTTTACAAACTTCATTACCGAGAAAAAAAGTGACAGCAATATGTCGTGCTACATGTGTACTGGTCCTTTAAATTGTGGGTATTTTCTGGAACCTGTGGCCAGAAATTTAATGTACATTGGCATTGACAAAAGATGTTTTACAGCCAGTCAGTTTCGTTTCTACAGCGCAGACAAGTTTGTGACAAACGGTTGGCGAACTGGACAGCCATCACTGACTACATTAACGATGAATGGATTTACAAGGAATGCAAAGCATAGTTTTAGCTCTTGGAAATGGTCAAATCTGGCTTAAAACTCCTCCAATAGTGTTACAATTTAATTTTGGATTCTTTAAATTGTAGAGAAAGTTGCAGGACCCACTCAGGGCCGGCCTCAAGCCGATGCAACCGATGCAGCTGCATTGGGCCCCGGGTATCTGGGGGCCCCGCGCCATGGTGTTTGGTTAGTTTATTTATTTTTCCAGACACACCTTGCTCTTGAGAATTCAGCAGAAACGCCATATAAATTTCATTGTTAACAACGAACGCTCTCGTCAGAACCAGCAAATTTCCTCTCGAACGTTAGCAAACGTGCTCAATTCTCGTGTTAGTGCTGTAGTTCACATTTGCGCTCTCCCACGATCGTAACACGTTTGACTGAACCCGATGACGTCATAAAATCACTGCTCAGAGGGGCCCCACACATAGGTCTTGCATTGGGCCCCGCATCTGCTAGGGCCAGCCCTGCTCCACTTCGTGGTCCTGCAACTTCGTCTTTGCGAAAAGCATTCGTTCTCATTCTGACATTGGGAAAATGACAGAATGCTTTTGACAATATGTGTCTTTGAAAAAATTGAATCTTCTTCAGGAAACTTAAGTAGACTAAATTGAGCTTTAGGTTCACTATCTTTGTTATAAAATCGTGTAGACTCTCTGGTAACTAACCTAACGATAGGGGCGAATCTTGGGGAGGCGATCGTCCGCTTAAAACCTGCAAAAGTAACTTTATTCATTACAATTTTGTACAATCCAGAAAACAATATTCGCGATATAAGGCCATTTTGCTGTCCATTGTTTGTCACAACAGTGTTGTGAAGTATGCTTGATCTCTCTTACAGTAGCAAAGCCGGTATGAGACTTGATTAGCTAATATTACT
>Ga0210059_1010578_pt1 | contig 14213 bp, 6 predicted proteins | sample Ectturendosymbi2_FD_188042 | JGI IMG/M metagenome (GOLD analysis project Ga0210059, IMG submission 188042) | Ecteinascidia turbinata endosymbiont from Florida, USA - Sample 2 (SPAdes) (version 2) | ecosystem: Host-associated > Tunicates > Ascidians > Unclassified | place: Key West, Florida... | reverse complement strand
CGTTAGCCATCGTGTGGGCATGCAATAATTAGTTCCTGAAAACTCACAAACGTTACATATATATGGGCTTAAGTCTTCGTTTGTTCGCGCCACATATATATGGTTGTAAGTCTTCGAACATACCACGTTGGTGGTGAATCGCACATTCAATGACACGCTAACCGAGAGGCTGGAACAAAGGGTACTGGAATAACACAAAAATGGCTATATAGCGAAGTACAAGCAGATGTTAGATTGTAAACACAAATTAAACAGGCATGGGCGTCCACAAACGTTTTCCAGGGTAAGCAAAGTCGACATTCTGTTGTCCATTTCAGGCTGCTGACGACACAAATGTAAATAGACGTTCACATAACGCTTTACCTTTGCTCAACCACAAAGAAAATGACCCACGTTGCTGCAACAGTCCCAAAAATGCGCTTTGTTGGTAGCAATGTTTCTTTTCACACCGTATAAAACTCGTGGGCAACAATATTTCTTTTCAGTTTTCACACTGCATGTTTCTTTTCACACCGTGACTTATTGCTATCAGCAGTCGCTGCCTCGCTGCATTACCTGCCACAGATGTCTGCGTTCATCAGTCACATGCAGCAAAACGCTTACCGCCGTAACTTTGAACTTTTGTTGCCATGTTATTGCTACGCGATAAAGGCTAATTTTTAAACTATCCTCCCCCAAGTTTCGCAACCTGTGTCTGCAGGCAATGCAGCGGATTTAGTTAACTGCAAGCTCAACAGTCATCACTTCATGATGCCCGAACAGTGAATCCGGCTCTTGTGCAATGTGAGTGTCATTACTGGCAAATGAAACTGTCGTTGCAAGAATTAAGTCAATTAAGCTGCTGACTTTAGGTGTTCTAGAAAATTTTGGTTCTTAGACCCAATTTCCAGGTGGTAGCAAATGCTCATTTCCCCCTTCCCATGAACACAAGGGATTACAAACACTGAAACAGCGCACCAGCTATAACTACTTTCATTTATTATCAAATGTCTATACGGTAGTGGGAAGAAAATGAAGACATTTTAACAACAGGTTCTGAAGTAAATGGCTAAAAACGTCGGATGGAGATACTCAGTGGCGCACAAAAGCATGTAAATTGTTTTGACCAAGGTATCAAATGCTTTTGCGAGATATTTTTAACTTGAGACGAACAACCGTTTCTTTTCAGTGAATTTAAATCATGATTTGATGGTTGGCATTAATTATAAAATCAATTTTATTATGTATTACTATTGGTCTTGCGCATATCCTCAACATGGAGGGGATGAAAGATTAATCACAAGAAAATGCAACTAATACTGACTACTTTTTCAAGACAATAATGAAACTGTACAACAGCGTTAAGTATACTAGTCATAAATGTGAACTTTTCAATTACTGCTACATGTGTTTTGTATTTGAGTTGGCTTATAAACTGAACATCTCCGTGGATGGATATAATTGTCGCAATTCATGTCACACTATTGCTGACCAAGAACTTCTCATTGAGTGCCTATGGCGTTAGATATTTCCTAGGTCAATACATGTGGTTTTTTAAATTATATCAATTTTTGATGAAATAAATCAATAAATTTGCAGCAGCAAAGGCAAGAAAACCTTGTCTTTGAACTTGGATAATTACTAGTAAAGCATTACAAACTGACCTGTTTCAGCTAAATTGTTGTTTGTCGGGGTGGTGAAGCAGCAAAAAATTATGTCAGCTTTCTGAACTTTGCAGCAGAACTTTGAATTTGCTTTTGTGCTTTCTCTTTACGTTTTTGAGCACCAGAATTCACATTTAATCCTACTTCGTATATTTATGTTGCACATATTTGTATTTCATTGTCAAAACTGCAATATGTACTGCATAATCAACATTACAAAGATCACTAAGTAAAGAAATGGAATACACACCCAAATTTTGATTGATAACGTTAGTGTCAAATTGCCATACAGAGCGTTTGCAATACTCACACAAAGTTGAGAAATGATAGTGAATCCGGATGTGGATGGTTATCAGACGACTCCTGATAATGATTGCATACTGCTTTGACCAGAGGATCCAAAACCTTTTCGAGCGTGACTAAAACCTGAATTGGTGAACATCTGCGACCCAAGTCTCAAACAGCGTATCTTAATCTGACAAAAATGTTGATTGTACGGATGATTTTTGGCAGTGGGTCGCCAAGTTTGTTTTCAGTGACAGCAGTTTACTCTTTTCTCAAGTACCTACGCCACGCTACAAAACAGACAAGCGAACAAGTTTGAAGAATTACAACTCAGGTTTAGGTTTTGATCGCCTCGGCGCGACATATTTTCTGATCCTCTGCGAAATCGCAACCTTTGTTTGGGTCGCGACCCATACTATGGGAACCACTGGCTTCAACCCTTATACCTGTCAAAACGCTTAAACCTGTTTTAATTTGTAGATGTATATCGCTTCATCGCATACTTCAAGATGTAAAGTGCGCTGCACAGACGATAACTGCCGTACCCGCTGCTGGGATGGCCACAAAACGAAGTTACCACCTCCAGCCGAGATGCTGAAATAAACACCGCTGATTCAACTTCAGCGGTGAATTTCAAACAGCTTTGTTAAACTGGCTTTGCAAAGCAAGAAAAAAAGTTGTAGTGTCGCCATCCAACTTTCTGTGTATTCTAATCTCAAGGCCTCTGTCTAATCTCAAGTTTAAGTATACGACAGTTTTCAAACATAACGTATTCACAACTGCGTCACATACTCCAAAGTAAGCAGAAATATAATAGCCGCAGGAGCGTGCAACGTTCCACAACTACGGCGATTATTACATCACTCACAGTATGCGCACGTTCAAGATGATGTACTGCGTACTGCACGCCGTTGCAACAACTTCGATTTTGGATTCATTTGATGACTGTTAGTATGCTAAACAGTCAACACTGCACTATTTCAGTATTTAAAACGTCAAGACCAACGGATTTCCAAAACTTGTAAAATCACTTTCATATTCTGCATTTTATGAAATCTCTAAGAGGAGGCCCATTTTTACATTTAGCTTGCCAGGAGTGGCGGCGCGCACCCCTGACCCAGTCAGTTACGAAACTATCCACAGTCAAAAAGTACCGCACCCCCAAGCCACGGGTTAAAGCAAAGTCAAGCCTTTCAGCACGGAATTATCTCATAACAATGCATCATCAGGCTGGAGTTAAATTTGAAAATTTCACTGAAGTGAAATTCCGGGACATTTTGCTAACCGGGACAGGACACCGGGACAGACGTTTAAACCGGGACAGTCCCGGCCAGACGAATGGTAGGTCCAACCTTAAGCAAAATCTGAAACCCAAATCTACTCTTCAGGTTCATTCGTGAAAAATCATTTGCTATTCCTTCTTTTGAACAAACGTGCCGCCTCCCCGAAAAGTGCCGCCCCTGGGTATTTCCCCCCTGCCCCCCCTACTCGGGTCCCTGATGCCGACTAAACACTCACCATAGATGCCTCCCTGAATGTTTGCATGCAAATTCGATATCAGCTTGAAAAATTTCAAGGTACTTAACCCCGACTTCCATCTCTGCCGGAACTAAACTAAATAACATGTAGCGGCGTAAAATTAGCACTGGTGTAACATTTGAAAGGGTCACACTTCCGTTCAAAAATTTTTTATGTTGTAGAAAATGTATCGGCTCGCGCCCCCCCTGAAAATTTCTTAACCCCCTCGGCGCGCGTGCTTCTCCGGTTAAGGACCACTGTGCTAGATAAAACCAAGAATGGCGACAGGACGTTAAGAAAATACTTTTTTCATTCGTCTCTTTTAAGTCTTAATACATCCACTATGCATGAAAAGACCACTCACCTTCTCCAGCTTTCCATAAAACTCTGAGTAGTAAATAAGTGTTTCTGTTTCACCTTCTCATTGCAATCTCACTTTTATTATTCAGTGGTTGGATTGCTTATTTTGTATTCTTGCCAGGTTCTACAGATTTTAACTGTTTTTAAATGTTTCAACGTATCTTTCTTGTCCTACGCCGTGCGTAAGTTTGTGCTATACGCCATGTGTAAGAAGATTTTGCATTGCTGAAAGAAGGTAATTGCTGCAGAAGGATAGTTATTCATAAATACTGTCTATCGAAAGGAATCCTTCCCAGCAAGAAATCAGACACAAGGATCTTACAGAGTATATATCGCACGTACTAAGTAGGCTTAATCTGCTCTTATTCAAAAAGAATTATTCATAAATGCGTTGCATTCCACCACAAAAACTCTTGTGACTTTTGTAAGAAACGCAGCATTTGAATCATACCGTCAATGCTTGCATTGTTTGCAAACGCAGACTACGGAAAGTCAGCTAATGGAACGATTTTAATGGCTTATACCGCAGCCTCACATTTCCTTGCAAGGAAAACAAAAATTCCATCGATTTCTGCTGACAAGTAATTCACATGAGCTTGCTGTTGGCTTTGGTGAGGCCAGCATTATTGTGACAGACTGTGTTTGTGTTTTATTTCTATTTCCACTGCCTAGCCTGTTCTCCTTCGTGGTTCTGCTTTGAATGCCTGCAGAGTCAATGACGTTGGGATGTTAAAGTGACAGAGTGCACGATATGCATGACAAGTATTCCTTTTCTTGCGAGACAACATCTCCGTCAACAGTCCTTCATGCAAGACTGCATCAGTGAATTACGATCTTGGCTTTTTCACGACAAGCAAAATATTCCGCTGCCTTCAAAAACATTTACTTGGTGGCATGGGAAAATGGCGGTTTGGAGCAAAATTTTCAGTGCTTTAAGTAACGATCGTTGCAATCTCCACCAAGAACAAACCTGTGATTAAATATATATTTTCCCTGCAAACCTAACGATTTCTTTTAGAGTTAAATTTGTTCTCTTTTGCATTTATACTTTTATAAATCATTTTCCCAAGTGGAATTGAACATTTTCATCATATTTGACATGTGTATCCAGAAAATGAGCATAAAAAGTAATTAAGCACGTGTTTGCTGAGTTTTATGCATGTTCCGCAACACTGTATTTAACAAAACATAGCCTATCCATGTTTAGAAAACTTCAATTTGCTCTCCAGTAAGCTAAATGCAAAGATCCATCATGCAAGTGTACAACTGTGGAACTCTGCGTAGGTTTTCGTCAAATCAAAAATGGTAAAAGAATAGATACTGGAATGTGCAAATTAGAAAAAAACTCTATTAACAAGTAAAAAGAACAAAGTCCTTAGAAGTAATTGTGCTTCGATCAGACATTAATAAACCGTAATAACGGGACAAACACTAAGGACCTAATAATCATCACCAGCACAAATCAGTGAAGTAAATTCAGAAATAATGACAAGAAACAAGATGTCTCTTTAAGAAGGTAAAAAATGAATTGATAGAGAAAATTGTTACAATAAAAAACATTCCAACTTATGAACTTCCACCTTAAACTTTAAAATAATTTTACAAAACCCGTGAGTTTTTTACACGTTTCCATGCTCTTTTCCAAGTGGAGCTTTTTTAGAGAATTTCTACGTACTGAAATCAGAGGACGTCTCAAACGTCTATAAAAAATATTGAGACTTCCTCCAGGCTCAGTGTATTACATCAACTGCAAGCATCACCATGATAGTGAAAAACAAGTCCTTCAACCAACATTATTACAGGCGCACCGTTTCCCGAGTGGCAACTTTGGTTTTGTTTAGTGCTTGCGTTGTTTCATTGAACAGCATGCAGTTTGCTAACACGTTTTCACGTTAATTTCTAACAATCAAAAAAAGCTTGAATTAAAAGTGTTCAGTCTTTCCCCTTTGAAAACGTTAAATGCTTGATTTGGTTGAACAATGTTTCTTCAAAAAACTTTAGTGGTACCTGGAAACAAAATCGAAAATAGTGTTTGGCATGATTTGGTAGACCTGACAAAAATGGGCCTATTTACATGGTCGCGCTAGCAAGTGCGGTCGAAAAGAGATTTAAAGTCAAGTGAGCTCAGTGCAATTGAACCAAAACGAGAACTTTGGAGCTGCGTGTTTAAATAGAGCCTCAGAACGATTGGGTCGGGTGCTGTTCGCTGCGGTCTTTAGGCTAACGGCACCAGCTTCACAAGTAAACTGATTCTTTTGGTCGTTGTAGAGCTACAGGTTTTCCAGTAACAAATGAAAAAACGGAGAACGGTCATCTGCGACAGCACTTAAGAAGCAGAGAAATCATTATTTTTCACAAAACCGAGCTTGTTTGTGGTTGATGAATAACAGGAAACATTAGGCACGTATTAATTTCCATTTGATGAAAATATAAAAACACCAGAAACACAAGGCTTTGCAAATTGATTATAATTGAATTCTAACATCTTTGAATCGCGAAGGGTTGGCGAAACACCATATATGGATCAACTGATCAGCCAGCCCAGTTGCTAGCACAAATCAAGTTTTTACGGAAGACGTTTCAGATAAAATGAAACAAAGTCAAAAAAAATCGAATCAACTTCAGATGAAACAGGTAAACAAAACAATAAAAGAAACAGAGAAAAGTATACCTGTACATAGAGGTAGGGTGAACAACAGTGGAAGTACAAAATAAAAGGGAAAATATCACATCCAAGCAACATTACAGAAAATTGAAAGGCATATGAAAATAATTTCAACAGTAATTTTGGCAAGATGTATAACGTTTTTAGGTTTTTCGAAATGAGTGAAGTGAGAGAGATTTCAAATGATCAGGATTATCAGACGAAAGCTTGGGACCACTTTAGTTCGAAGAAAACTCACCTGCTGATGAGGTTTTCATTCTGGGTAAATGATATTTTTGCAAAAGAGCAAGCCTTTTTTATATTTTTGGACAGATGAAATATCATACATGTAGGCCTAATTATCAAATTGATTGTGTAGTTCAATACATGTAATTATTGAAATGATTATATAGTTCACCAGTATCAAAAGTTTCATTTCTTTGCAAAGATTACTGCAATATTTCAGCATACGTCAGACAAAAACAGGTTTTATCACAATCCTGCAGATACTTGCTACAACACCCAATTTATTGCCGTTGAAACACGATTAGATTGCATTCCAGCAAGCATGGAGTCCTACAGCAGTTTTGAAAGCAACCCACCAGCAGCAACTACTCTATACGTCACTAGGCCGTTGATTTTGTCTGTAAATCAGAGATGATCACGGAACCGGATTACCGGGGTGGACTCCGGCCGGAGTTTGGATTTTTTGTCTGAGCAGGATCCAGAGTCAAAAATTCAGTTTCGAGGCAGAGCAGGACCAGGAGTCAACATTAAGGTCTGTGCAGGCGCCAATCAAAATAAGGGACATTAAAATTTCTGTAATGATGCTTGTTGTTGTTGTCAAAGTGATGGAAATTAATTGAGACGTGTCTGCTGACCAGCGTCGTCATGTATCAAAATAAGTGTAACACTGGATGAGAGCACCGAGCATTTCACCACTTAGGGTGGTTTCAGAAGTTAGCACCCGTGCAAAATGCCGTGTGTAAGTGATAATGCATTTCGACAATTTCGGAATCCATCCTGTAACCATCCTAATGTCGGGCGAATGATGTAGGTAAAAGCACAAGACACATGACAAAAAGCAATGGACAACAAAACCATCTATAAACAAGCAACAGCGTGCCCAAATGACATACAGCAAGTATGTGAAAGGATTTGACATATTTGAAAAATGTAGAGTAATTGGCCACAGTAGAATAATTTAAATTGCATTGTGCATATTTCTAGTCCATCCACTACATGCATAGGCTAACCTCTGCTCAGTTTGGAGATATCCTGAAAAAAGCTGGATGTTTGCCTTGTTAGTTTCAGATGTAAAAATGTGCTTTATTGTTTTGATGTTAAATTTGAAAGGGATTGTAAGGTAGGCCTATGCGCAATGTCCATATTGTAAATTTTTGTAGGCTTTGCTTGCACATTCAAGTTAAGTTTGGCACAGTCTCAGTTCAGATTTTTGTCTGACTCTGTGCAAATGGTTAAAGTACGATTCAATATTTGTAAACAGTTGATCAGCTCCTGACCTTGGAAATCTGAAATTAATCTTTTGTATAAATCGAAAGTTAAAACTCAAATCAAATAATTGTCAGATACCTTGTTAATTTATTAAAGTTGAACTGGTAAACTAGTGTTTCAGCTAACACCTTATAACTTAAATTACAGTAGAACCTACAGTTTCGAAGATGTACATTTGATAAGCAGTGTCTTATCAAATACACACGAAGGAAAAAGTGTTCTGAAGTTATTTTGTTAGCTGCTGTACAGAACTGTTCCAAGTTATTACGTGTCAAGTTCAAAATATATGACAAGTTTGGAATGCATGATCTATATAGCTGACCGCAGTTGTGTAGAAGGCGGGGTTGCAAGCGCACCCCAAAAGTTTTGATTTGGTAAAATCCGGGCAAATTCCCTGAATATACTGGAAAAATCCATGGAAATCTGAACAAAATCTGTGAAAAGCTTCGCAAGATCCCTGAAAATTTGGGCGGAAATGACGCCCAACGTGGTTTCATTTTAAAAAATGGCGTCCAATGTTTGGAGAATCATATGAAAACCTTTTTTTGGACGTCATCCCAAAAGAAGGTCAGCTTGACAAGTTTAGGGAAGTTCGGGCAAAAACCCTTTGCACACCCAAAAATTTGCCTGCTCCTACACCTATGACTGACAGTGGCTTTTTGTCTTTGTTGCATAAAGCATAGGCTAACCCATAGCTCTCAACATCAAGATATTGCATGTCTCTGTGTTGTTCTCGTCACGTGACCACTTCAAGCATTTGTGTTTTATCAAAGGCAAAATAGCCACGGCATATGTTTTGCCTCATGGGGAAAATAGACACTATCATTACGATATCAGTTACTTAGAAGTTTTCGGAGTATTAACAGGAGTCGCAGTTGATGTTTAAACATTTCTCGGTGTCGGAACAGGAGTTTTAAAGCCAGAAGCAGGAGCGGAGTTGGAGTCTGAAAAATGTAATTCCGCTCATCGCTGATGTAAATTTCAACAGTATTTTTCTGTGTATAACACTGACATTCAAAAACTTCAATGAAACAGCAGTCCAGGATACTAAAAACAGTACAGCCAGGTCATGTTACGTGGCCTACAGAATTTTACTGCACTCCACCGCCACAAAGCCTTTTGATGTCGTTATTAAAGTTAACAGTTTTATTGATTTCAGCCGCAAGGCCCACAAGACATGGCTTAGGGCACATATAAAACAAAGTAAGGCACTTGCGAATTTATCATACTCGATGTAATTGTACACGCCCCAGCACACACGAATCGAAGCTATCCGCGACGTAGATATAAACAAATATTTCAACGATCTAGAGTCGTATTTATTCATAAAACAAAAAACAAAACAAGTGAAACCTTGCAGCCAGGACACCGAAAAACCTTCGATTATCGAGTCGAAGTGCCCCAGCACAATGAAATATCTCAGTAATTGCCAAAAGTGTAAACAAAGACACAATTGCGTGAAACAGCGAAACAGATACCTGGTAGCTTGACGTTGACGCTGAACACGGAGATTTGTAGAACTGTGGAACATAAAAATGCTTTCTGATGTTCTAAAAATCCCATGGTCCTGATATTTTGTATTCTGAAACCCTGCAGTCTTTAAAAGATCAGCGGTCTTCAAATGATAATCAAATGCAAAGTTGTTGTTGACAATGTTGCCACTGTGTTATGAAGAAAAAAAATAATTTACATAAAAAAGCAGATATGAAAAACAGACCAAAAAATGTTCAAAAAAGTCAAAACGAAACTTGAAATGCACGTTACCAGTACATCCACATATTAATTAAGACAATATGCATTATTTCCATCATATATTTAACAAGTTGAAGTCTATTGTTAAACATACTGAAAATTTACAAGTAGCCTAGAAGCAAATCAAAATGTATGAAGTAACGTCATAAAAGCTAGTTAGATCTTTTCTAATTACGTTTAATGTTTTCTTTTTTTACACTTAAACGCACAAATTGATACATGTACATGATACATTCAAGTTCTTACAGTTTTCTTTTCATCCGAACCATGGTTTAGTTGACGTGTCTCTCACTCTGTAACACACAAGCACGAGCTGTGAATCTGATTCACGCTATCCTATGCGATGATGAAGGCGTTGCACTTGACGTGTCACTCTGTAACACACAAGCGCGAGCGGTGGATCTGATTCCCACTACCCTATGCGATGATGAAGGTGTTACTCAGGCTAGCGGCTGTTGGAGACACGAAACAGGCAGGGGAGTTGAAAGGTGACACTGTACAATTTATTGCCTCGATTTCTGCGCTGGCTTTAATGACGCAAAACGGCAGTATCTACCGACCATTAACACAAACAGCGACTTGTCTTTTACGACGATACAGCAGCAAATATATCGCAGAAAACAGTTAATGGATCAGGCAGACGACAACTCGCTCACGGCACTGCTGACGAAAAGAGATCCAGTAAGGTTCCGCGAGATCGTAAATACATGCACGGAACGGCGAGCAGAAAAACGCATTCAACGAACGGCGTGAATATTGAGTCACGTGTTAACGTAAAACGCTGTGTGAACATGTGAACGGTTTGTGCTCAGCCGGATGTCTCAATGAGCAGTCTATTACAAAGCACTGGTTCCAGTCCGTACGTACTTGTCCATACAGTTGGGCCACTGGCCGCAACAGTATTATTGCAATATTTGACTACTAATTTAACATTCGAATTTTTTCATTCATACCTATCACCTGTAAAACAATGAACAGATTCTCAACCACAGCATCTTCAAAACCAAAAAAGCATTCTAAAATAACGCACAAGCAGCCCTTGACATATCAGCGATAGAGTGCTGACCTATCCTTACTCAGTGTTTAATCTGTATACCATTATATTTCAAACAATATGGTTAATCCTAGCCTTACTCAACTGTACTGGCTACGACTCTGCACATTACGCCTGTGAAACTACTGTATTCTTGAATGGAAAATACAGTAATACAACACACATTTGCAAAATTTGTCCAGAGTCCAAAAACCCCATATTTTCAATGAAACCCCAGAACCCCAGATAAAATAGAAAAAAAAACAGATCTAGTGAAAAAAAGAGGAGTGGCAACACTGGTTGTGTTGTGGGGCCGTACATTGTAAGGTGCTGTATCTTTCACCTGCGCACTGTGTGTGACGTGAAAATCGTCAGCTGTGTCATTCGTGGAACGTTTCCCGCACATGCTGCCATGGTTCTGCTTGTCAACATATTTTGCAATTTTCTGATATTTTGTGCATCGGAACCAGAGATATATGACTGGGTTGAAAGCGAAAAATGACAAAACACCCCCAAATATTGATCCACTACCACTGAACCCCAAACAGTGGTACATTTTTTTGTCAAATTTTTTTTCTACCTTTTGGGTCATTGCCAATACATTTTATGTAGAATGAATTTTTCTAACGTGTCTGGATCTCTATGTAGACGTCATTGAACCAGGGGAGATCGCCCCCCCCCCTAAATACTACAAAAGTAACTTTATTCACCATGATTTTTTACCATTTGGAAAACAACATCCGCGATATAGAGCCATGTTGTTATACATTGTTTTGCCACACCAGTTTTGTGAAGCATACTTCATCGCTTTTAAAGTAGCGAATCCGGTAAGAGACTTGACCACAAAATATTACTGAAATCGCACCCCCTAAAATTACTGGATAGATCCGCCCCTGCTTTGAACATAGCCACTGTGTTTTTTTCGCTACGCCCAAATTTTGGTTTTCCACGATCTGACGTCACATATGACGCCAGAAATACATGGCCAAAACCTAAAAAATGCGCCGTGAAAAAAACTTTCCTACAATGTCTTTAGTGTCGACAAAGCTGCAGTGGTTCGTGATTACCGCAAAATTCGTGCCGCAAAGCCGATATACCGTCTCGTGCTGTCCTTGAAGGGGTGTACACAGAACCGTCGCCAGAAAGTATTTAATAGGGGGGCTTTGCGTTCCTGCGGGGGTGCTTTGGGTTTGTGCGTGGGGTCTTGACACTTTAAAAATTGACAAAATCTCAACTGATATATAGTGTTTCATGTTTCAATTTGGGGGGGTTTGACGCTTTGTTTGAGCGGGCTAAGTCCCCTAAAGCCCCCCCGTGGCGACGGACTGAGTGTACACCGATGCATAGCGCTGTCCAAGCCCGCATTCATTACGGAATATGATTCGATATTCCGGATTCGAAATGAAGATTAAGGAATATAAGTAAGAATGTTGTAGAAGTAAGAATTTTCTTAATCACATTAAAATTTCAATGCGGTAGGGTGCACAAAATTTGCTACACATCAGGTAACCCTGTGCAGTAGAATGCCCCTATTTCCTATTTATAGGCTTTCAGTGACATTTTTGTAAAATAACTCTGCTATACAATCGATTTGTCTCTGAAAATCAGGTAAAGTCACGGAAACACAGGTTTCTAACATTTTTTAAGTGTATGAAATCTACAAAACAACATTTTTGGATTCCTGAGCAGGGCTCTGAGCATGTTTCATAGATGCAGCTCTCAAGACACGGAGTTCACTTCGAGCGGTAACTTCGGAAGTAATGAAAAAAGTCGCGTAACGAAAAGTCATGTGATGTAATGTCATGTTTTGGAATGTCATGTTATGGAAGACCATGTGATCAGCGGTCACGTGGTAACACGAACGGTCGTTTTTATGCAAACAAAGAAGGTCGTATGAGTCCTCAACCTTCAAAATAGGTAGATTAGGTTATACCGCTGGAGGAATTAGCAATTATAAGCTTGCTTTCAGTCAGAGTCATTTAGGACAATGTCTGCTCCGTTAAAATAAGCATTTTTGGAGTATCAGAAACTTATGCAAAATGACATGAAAATGACGAACAAGCATTGTAGATGAAGTGCCAAAACATGAACTTTCCATTCAGATTCTCAAGCGAAATTTGTATTGGGGTAGATTTAGACGTCAAGTTAATGAACGTGAATAGTTTCTCATGTATGTTGAGCTTGTATTGTATTACAATCAGGGCTGCGGAGCCTGGAGCCGGAGTCTGAGTCTGGAGCCTCAGCGGCGGAGCTTGGCATTTTGCCTGGAGCCGGAGCTCAAATTAAAATATTAGAAGCCGTAGCTGGAACTGAAGCAAAGTTTATAATTAGGAATGCAACCGGAGCTATGACCATTTGAGAGGTTCCTCCGGCTACGGGTCATTTCTTAGACACTAACGTTTTTGCCAAATAGACTTACTTACCTAAAACAGTGCTCTTGAAAACACACTAAACGCGATTATTAGGAATTACGTCCCCAGACTGGAACAATAAATCTGCAAGCCTTTGATGTTTTTGGTTTAATCATCGCTAAGGCTGTGACATCGTGGCTGGCAGAGGTGGTGTTACTTATTGAACAATGGTTCTCAAACACTGTTCTTGGAGCGGCATGCGGCTTCCAAGCATCCTTTGTGAGGCTCTTAGCAGTCTCAGTAACACCTCTAATATTTTATGTAACAGACTTCCTTAGTGCACTGAAACAATTGTCAATTGCATCGTGGTAAAATTTTTAGTGCGGTTCTCCAACGAAATTGTAGATCTGTGTTTGGCACCCTTCACCGAAATGGTTGAGAACCGTTGTTGTAGAAGTAAGAACATACCACAACATCCAACTTTCTAATCAGAAAAAAACACCAGAAAACACTGCGGCGGGCCACATGCGGTCCGCGGGCGTCTAGTTGGACAAACTGTTATAACTAATTTATAGCGAACTAGCATTGCTTTGCATAGCAGGACATTGTCAGGAAGGTATAAAAAAGCAACTTAGACAATTGTGGACTTTTCTTAAAGTTTTCATCTGTGGAAACAAATTTTATGTTTTCAGCACGGTAAACAGTCTTACTTTCTCCTAAGTTTTGCAGGTTAAATTATTCTTTACTTTGTGATCCATCACTACTTAATATGAGTGCAAAACATAATTCAGATTTTTGGCTATTTTAAAAAAGTCAAAGGTGAATTTCTTGCCGCAGGTCACTGTTTCTTTGAACAAAGGGATTTTAAACACATCTCTGCATTTGTGTCAATGCAAATGTGTGCATGTTAGAAAAAACACGTGAGATAATCGACTCTGTGTTTTTTGCTATTTACATGTTTTGTCCGGCCAGCGCTGTTAACTGAAATCACCCAGACTGCAACAAGTAAAGCATTTGGAAAACTACCATTTTCTTGATTCTGTTCGTAAGAAATAAAAAAGTCCCCAGGCATTGACGGAAAAACCAGCGAATGCATTTCCAGAATTTGTTTA
>Ga0210059_1010577_pt1 | contig 14214 bp, 7 predicted proteins | sample Ectturendosymbi2_FD_188042 | JGI IMG/M metagenome (GOLD analysis project Ga0210059, IMG submission 188042) | Ecteinascidia turbinata endosymbiont from Florida, USA - Sample 2 (SPAdes) (version 2) | ecosystem: Host-associated > Tunicates > Ascidians > Unclassified | place: Key West, Florida... | reverse complement strand
ATCAAACCTTGAAGCAAAATTGTATGGGTTCGCCACTGGGTGCCGCAAAATATAATTCTCTTCTGCAGGGTGCCGCAAGCCTAGACAGGTTGGGAACCACTGATCTAAGTAGTAGTTGCGAGGACTCTATTTCTACGGTCAATAAAATGCGCTTTTCACTTATTTTGGACCCGCCATGTCTATAATCACTATAGCCCCCTGACATTTTGAGTAACGATACATAAGATACGACCTACTAAAATGAGAATTAAACATCCTCATTGTAGTTTAATATCACACCATTCCTCTGGGCGTTTAATGATTAACATATCACTATAAAACATATAAAAATATTAAGTATTGGAATTAATTTCTGCTCAAAATATTCATTTACATATTTAAATCAAAGCGATTAGTACTGCGAGATTACTACAAAAGTTTTTGTTTTGGGTTGTTGTCACAGAGCAACTCCTTTTGTTTTCTGCGTAGACAAGTGTGGTGACGGAAATAACCGAGAGGTGAAAAGTTGAATGCTATGTAACATCTGGTCCGGGAAAGGACTGAGATATACCGGATTAATTATTAACAGTAAGTTCAAAATTAAATATGGAAACATGTTGTCGTAAGTTTGCTGTCTCGATTGCTGTGATAGACGATAAATGTATACATGGTTAGACGACGCTTCTTGATTATGCTTAAATACACTCAAAGTTTCATAATGACTGATTTGTTAATGTAGGTTTTACGTGAAGTCTCAGTTATTGAAGCTGTCTCGTTAGGTTAAATTGGGTTGCAAAATGGGTCGCCGCATGAAAAAGTTGGTTTAGAGGTTCTACGCATTTTCACTCGAAAAATGTTGGTGAGCCAATTGAATATTCGACGTGTTTGCCGTTGCCATGCTTCAATAAATTTGTTTTGACTCAGAAAAATTTTAATTGTTTTTTTCGTTGCAAAACGATACCAGCCCTTCTGTGTAAGGACAGGAGGTGATGTCCTGGTGAAGGTCCCATGTTCTGGTCTCCTACCTAGTATTGAAGTAGGCCTGTGTTATTTGAGAAAGTGGAGAAGAGGCGAATCATTACTTTTTGTTTTAAAACAAGCACAGTCGATGTAGGCGAGTTTATACAGCCACAGCAGCACTGGTCAAAACAGCACAGTAAAGTGGTAACTCCGCAGGAAAGGTTGCTTTCCATCATTCAATTTTTTGCCAAGGTGTTCGTCGTTTATATCTTTTGCCAATGAAATAACAAACTTTTTAAAGTTTTTTACTATCTACCACTTACCTGTTTCACTACATTCTTTTTATTTTAACACTGGGCATCTGCACTGACGCTCAAATTTATTCACCACATATTTCGTGTATTTTGGCTAACAAAGCTTTGCCATTTTTTGTAACGTTACCTGCACCTTTCCTAATTACTTTTCTCCTCACACGACAAACAATTGATTAAGAATTCTCCAAAGATTTAGAATGAAGAGGTGATAAATTTAGAGATTTAAAAAACAAAAGCACTACTTTAAGTTTCTAAACACAAAATTGTAACTAATTTTACATCCATCCAAACTTGCTCACTCTATCGAAAACAAGTTTTAAAAATGTTGCTCGTGATTCTGCTGTGGACGCAAAGAAAAAAAAATATTTAGGCCTATTAGAACAATAGACTTTTTGGCACAAATTAGGTTTACACTTTGAACCAGCGAGGTAATATCCCACCGCATGCTCTACTGCAGTGACGTAGCGATGTTAATGTCGCCCGGGGCCGACCATAACAATGCCTCCTCTTTCCACTCCTCACGTTTGCTTACAACAATATAAAATTAGAGAAAATCATGTATCGTGCTTATTAGTAACACCAAGGAATAATAAAGCATCTTGAACATCATACTCATATACTCAAAATGATCTTGTTTTCAATTCTCGATTATGGATTTTGCTTTCTCTACTTGTTAGCCACCCTTCTCGTCATTAGTTTTCCTATTTTTTTGCCTTTTTACATTTGCATGAATGTATGGCTAAATAAATAGCATAGCTGGCACATGCTAGGCAGTGGTTCAGCGGGAAAGTTTTATTTTTTGTCAGTACTTGTGAAAAAGTTGGCACCGTGGATTCGATGTGTTTGCCATGGCAACAACAAAGTGCACAGGGCTAATGAAGCCCTGAAGCAACTTGGGTTTGCTTTTTGTCTTACTTATGGCAAGGTGCTCGTAGTTTGTCAGTTTTATTACAACTGCGGCAGATCTTTTGCAGGTAACCATTGCCTTCGTATTGAAGATTTTTTCTTTCTCTGATAAAAAGAAAGTATTAGATGCTTTCGACAGGCATTGTTGGAACGCAGCGTGCTGCAGCAGAATGAGCGAAGTTCGGGATTACCGGTGTAGTTGACTAGCTGTGAAATGGTGTAGCGCCTTCCCGCTGATTTTATGGCTCAATGTATTATTCCTAGATTTGCTATTTTTTATTGTCAAGTTTTTATATTTCCAAGTTTTTCATGATTTCCATATTTGTACGTTTAACTGATATTCACAACTGTTCCAAATTTCCGTTTTTGCTGACACACTCAGAATTTTCGCAACACCGTAGGTCGGTTAGAAAACGCGGAAAGGCCGTAAAGCCTATAGCAGTAGGCTACGTCAAAGTGACTTATCAGCCATGATGCATTATTTGCTCTCTGTATACAACTCTTATGAGCAAAACTTTTCCTCAAGAGAGTTCCAAGGCATTTTTGAACTTAAAACAGTCTGCATTACCCAGAACAAAAAAAACTTCACCAACGTGTTTTAACAGAGTGCTTTGAAAAGCATTTCGCAAAAAAGACATGGTTCCATTTGGCTTCTCAAAAAAGAAACTTTTTGGCACTCTCCCATCTCTTTTGAATAAGCCTATATAGTAGGTATAACGCGTCCCGATGGGAGACGAAGATACCTTTCGGGTTAAAAAGTAATCTGTTTATACATGGGTTTGCTATCTTTTCTGAATCCAGGTTCATCCTCACAGAAACTAGTCAGCTTGAAAGTCTCTGATAACTCAATCACTCAACTTCAATACATCAACACTCATATTTAATATTTTGTAATTACTTTTATTTGTAGTGAATGTACGTAACGAATAAAATGCAAAGGTACTCACCAAGATGCAATATTCCACGATTTTTAGTCATCTCTCGACACGTCACAACGCTCCCATATTTTATTCCAGCGTCTATTTATATAATTTATATAATAAATTATGGATATATTTAACAATGATTTGTATGAAATATCTGCCTACTAATTTGACTAGTAGTGGGATTTTACTGACTCTCCTACTGAGTAACTTACAAACTGCTTTCTATCACATTCTTGTTTCCAGCTTCGTCGAGTCACACTGGCTGTGCTTTCGACGGAAGTTTGTCATGAATCTCTTTTCTGACTGTTACTTTTCATAGCTGAACGTTTACAGTCGTTCTGTAAACGTCAACAATTCAGTAAGTTATGAAGTTAGTTTACTCACGAATCGTGTTTTAGCCCTGAATGATTGGTAGGGTGAAGGCTATGATGTTACATCATTTTTGTCTGACAGAATATCGTTCGGACGAGCCATTTGCTGTAATTTAAACTGGCATGGGTTATCTCGGACAAGCCACTTATCCTGGCGGGATCCTATTAAGACAAACCAGTTATTTGAAACCCTAAACTGACATGGTGTCTGGTACGAGTCACGGACTACCACTTTTCTACTCTTTATAAGCAACGGCAGGGACGAACACATGCGGCATCCCGACTTAACCCAGGGCTGAACCTATAGGCAGAAGGAGAAAGACTGAATTTCAGTCAAAATGAGACGCCTTTTATACCCAAATTCCTGGTAATTCCCCGTAGTTTCAGGTGTTTGGATTGATTCCTTAATTAGCTAGATTGTGTAATTATTCAGTTGAAATATTTGAAAGATTCTTGATTGCATCTGGTTGCCTACCACCTTGGCTAGTCATGGTTAAGCATCACACGGCTCCTGGTCACGTTTTTCACGACATGATTTCAGAGTCAGGTGATTGAATGATGGATTTTGATTGGATATAATTCTTTTTGAATCTGTTTGACTGGATTCGAGCTTGGGAGGTTTTCCGCGGGCTTGATTTCTGTACAGTAACAGTTGTTATAGGCAAAACTTGCCTGTAACACCTATGGGTTTCATAACAAAACTCTTGGAAAAACAGTTCAAAGATAGCCCTTAGCAAAGTACTCCCAGCCTCTCGTTGCAGAGATTATGCGCTGCGGTGTCATTGGTGCGTGCACATTTTTTATTGAATTCAGTATAAATTTTAAACGGGGTAGAGGGCAAACTGTTTTCGCCATCTCGCAAACAACATAACAACAAAGAAAGCTTTGCCACTGACCTCTTTGAACGGCTGAATTTTGAACAATCATTTTTTGAAACCGTTTTTTTAAGGAACTCCTTGCAAAACTTCATAAAAAATAACCTATGCATAGTCTCGAGACGAAGAGCTCGAGACCGAGACCGAGACTAGACCTGAGACCTTCGAGACCGAGACCGAGACTTCAGAAAAGTCTCGAGACTCCATCACTGTTACTGATAGTACATAAGAAGTTGAACTGTTGCTAGATATCTTGCCCTTGTATGCATAAGCTAATAACAATCAGACATGCTCCTGTTAGATCGAGCTACACGCGTATGCAGCCAAGAGGGACGCGTGAATTGGGTACTATGACATCACAGATTGAGTTTCGACATCAGTAACTACTTTCCAAAGAAGTAAACAAAAGATGATTCAACCCAATTCGAACTGGTACAGGCTTACCTTCGACCTAGTTGGTTAGTTCAATACTATAGTGTTTGGAGAAAGCAACTGTACGCAGTAAAAACGATATTTCAAAAATGCAAATAGATTTGGTGTTGTTTTCAATGTCACCTTTGAACTTTTGTTAAGATTATAAAAAAATGAGGCCGAGACATTTAAGTCTAGACACTAGTTAGTGTGTGTCACAGAGTAAAAGGACGATTTGTAGAATTTGTGTTGTGGATCCCTGAACAAATCAATGGTTGAAAATGTTTTCTAAATATTACTAAGTTAGGGCAATTCTTGACTAGCCCTTTTGTGCGGCAGCCAAAGCACCAGTAAATCAACTAAGGCAGAGTAAGCATATATAAATTGACCACACAATAGCTCATCAAATTTATGCAACTGTGTTTCTCTAAAATTTAAAACGTTCAGTGATTGATGTGATTATTTATAATTTGACAATGAAATAGTAAGCGAAATACCGTGGACAGTACGAGATCTGACAATAAATGATTTGGTTTATGCGTTTCACCCTCATTACAGAATTAAAAAAACAACAAGTAAGAAAATAACATCACATACCCGAGTAACGCCTGTAGATATGGTAGTGTAAATAAAATTTCGGGTGTTATCATATGAGTTGTAGAAACTCATTGGTGCTGCTCAGCATTCAGTTTCGAATATTGACCAAGCGTAACTGACTGGGGAAAATCAGGCGTGTTTATGCCATTGCAGAGCTAATTCCCTAGTTTTTGACGTACTGCGTGAACAAATCTCAGCGCCTGTGTGTTTCAGCAATAGGTGAAATAAGTGCTGATAGTATGATATTGCATTTTACGTCTTATGTAATGAGAGAGGCAACGAATCGTTTTTCCAGAACAGCCTCTACAACGACACAACCTGTATCTAATTTCCTTAAATATTCGCCGTTTAACTGAAAACCATGGTTAGCACATTGAAAGGAGTAAAAATACCTGTGTTAGTAATTTTATTATGAGCTCAAAAAATAGTGGAACGTACTATTGAACTCCAACCGAATATTGCTCAAAACGGTAGCAGAAACAAGTTAATTACTTAAAAAATAGAGACATCTTAGGTTACGGACTCTCGCACCGAATATTGACATGCTAATTTATGCAGTTTTAAGAGACGATTTGATTTGCATTACAAGTCTTGGGAGTCATTCCAAGCAGGCAATGACTTAAAGGAGCATGTAGTATAATGAAAAGGTGACGCTGTAACCGGATTAATCGACATCACCACCACTGACTTTGAAGAAACGTAGATAGCATATTAAGTTCTTTTATCAAGCATTCAAAAACATATACCACCTTTTGTGAAAAAGGGTTGACTGCATCGGATAGACTTCTGTACTTAAAGATAAATCAAAATTTTTTCAACATGGACTGCCCTTTTGACATTAATCCTAAAAATGCGTGACCGATTTCTTTATGGGTAAAAAGGTCAAAAGGTCATACGATCTATAAACATCGCTTGTCGAGAACACTGCTATGAAGACATACGGTGAGCCTGTCAGAGGTTCGGTGTCCCGCTAATTCACAAGATCTCTTAGAAGAAACAGCAAGCACCAAGTTTATTGTTTTGATGATTTAAAAATAGAAAAACTCCTATCAAATAATTGGGAGGTTTTTGCTCTTAGCATATATCGGCTAAAAACCTCTTTTAACTTCGGTCAAGCAACTTGTCAAAACTATCATTGTAGTTTGCAATGCGAATTTTTCGTTTCAAATAAAAATGACAAATATGTAATTCAAAATGTGCAATGGTTGTTGCGCCGATGTACTCCGCTGTTACAACCTCCTAATGGTAATTAGGTGAATAGTTTTCAAAATAGGTATAATGATGCAGCATGGTTTAAATGAAGGATGTGATAGTGAAATATTGTCAATGCAAAATTTAAATTTCACAACATTACTATCCTAAGGGAAAGCCACAGGAATCTATTGAATGCCTCCTGCCTATGATCAACCATACTGTGAGAATGGAAGTAGCTTCAAGTTTCACCACCTAACCTACCGACGGGAAGCACTGAACTTTAACGTAAATTTGTGAATGCAATGGTCATAATAGGAAGTTGTGGTATGATTGCTTGTGAAGACACATTTGCAGAACAAAGGGCCAGAAGTGGTAGGTGAAAGAAGTTATTGTTTTTTACGAAACGATAAAATAGCCATAGTGCAGTGGTAGAGAAGCATAGAGACCTTACGCCTCAAAAGATATGGTTATAAATTAGAGTAGAAAATTAAGAGTATAAATATGCGGCTCATACATGAGCCTCTTGAAAAGATGTTGTTGTATGAATTACTCCGTTTTTGAAGGGAATTATAGGGCCACCACCGAGTGTTCGCAAAGAAACAGTAACTTCCATTTCTGTTCATTACACTGACTCAGCGCATGGTGCAGCGCTTTACAACACTAGGTATCAAAAACTATATTATCATACTGCTTTAGCCAACACACCAACATCGCCATTTGATATTATGCTTTGAAAAATCTGCCATACTTGAGGTGTTGTTTAAGTTGAAATCGTGGGACATGACATTTGACACTTTCAAAAAGCGTTCTCTGATTGACGTAACGTGATTTCTTCTTAATCAAGTACTTTCAATAAGCATCTTTATATCGAATAAACTTTTCGTTTCAGTTTTGCTACCTATCAGTCAGTTTTTCGATTCCTACTACTTAGAAAAAGGTTCAAAACTTGCTTTGCTCTACTCCAGAAGCTTACATTTCAACAAAAACAAACTTCAGAAAATTTGGCATTTACAGTAACAGGCAGTAAATTGAAACATGGCAGTAAGTTTTTATGAACCTCTGCTTTTGAACCAAGAGGTCGAAGCTGTTTCGAAAAATGTTTCTGCAGGAATTACATTTAAGTATAGGTGGTTTACGTCATATAGTAAGTAATTTCCCTGCTGTATAAAGCAGAGGGTAGGGGAATTGTTTACCGTATTTATAATTCCTTATATGGGGAATAGGATTAATAGCTTCAGGTCTTGTTACGAAATATGAGTTTATACTTAAGAAGAAACTAAACATGAAAATAATATTAACTTATACGTTTTACTGTCTGACATAGCATTCGCATAACCTTTCTATATCTAGATTCAGGTCACACTGTAATATACAGTGACCTAACTATTCGGGTGACAGCGATCGCACGGGAGTCACTTTCTAATGAAAACGCACAAGCTGTAACTATGTTTTGCTACAGGACTATATGTCCATGTTAGCTTCATGACGTTGCAGACCAACCACTGCAGACGAGTCGATTTGAGTTTATTAGTTAATCGTGCGATGCTTCAACTAAAGACAAAGCATTGAGTTTTTAAAGCCTCTTGTGATGCATAAAATATTTTTGAGTAAAAACTTTTATAGCACATGAGAATAGCCACCACACTAAAATACGCATCAGAAACGCATTGTTATAACAAATGCTTGTTGCCTTAAATCGTAACGGTTTTTCATCGAAAGAATAAGTGAAACGTTAAGGGAGCTTGTGTAACGATGACTACCTTTGAGAAGAATAGCTATAGAAACACTATCTAAGATCTTGGCAAATTAGGGTTGTCATTACACCTTATTCTGATACTTCAAGCTTAAATGAAAGTTTGTTACTAGCACCAAGTTTGCATGAAACGTCTAGTAAATTTTTGCCATTCTACTCTTATTTGATTCTCATACACCTATGGCAAGCCCTGTCACAACAATTGCTTGGCAAGAAAGAACCTGAAGTTGTCTTGAAAAGTAACAATTGTTGTTGCTTACATGCCGAACTTGGCCTTTGGATAAAGTCAAGATTTTCGGCGATTGCCTGATGGCTGCGGAGACAAATAATTTCTCTGATGACAAATTATCGGTGAAAGTTTGAGACATCGATCTTCTTATCTTTGGCGTTCCTCATGGACGACGACAGTCTTCCATAAGACCAAGTCAGTGTTCAAAGGCTCCAACTTTATTGTGACCTCCATTTATCTGAGCGTCATTGTGCTTTGATGAGTACAGGACATTGGTGATGGCGACCTCAAACACGGACTTCATAATTGTCCGATTTTATATTTTGGAACTTCTTAGTACGCACTTTTTGTAAAAAATTCTACATATTACTGATACGGCATAACACAACTATGACATTTAGCCGCTTAGTTTCAATACGCTCATCATTACTGGTACAATATCTGTGGTGTTCCCTTTTAAGGATTATTGCTCTGCCAATCTCAAATCTTGCCATGCCAGTTTTGATTGCCTCGCGTTTTTATCAATTGTCACTCATCGAATTATACCTACAGTATTAGTTTAAATTGTGATTGAAGGATGGTTTCAAAGAAACTGTCATTCCGCACCATGAGTTATTTGATCTAATTCGCGATTGATATTTTAAGTCTTAACATTTTGCGTCACTCTTGTGAATATTTGTCCCAGGAAATTATAGTTGTATACGAAACCCAAAACTTTGTCTACTTTGACAGACAGCCTAAGGCTGAAATTCCTTAAGCTAATAGAACTATTTTCTCTCAGATCATTATGTTGTGTTTCAACTTTTTCAATTTCGTCATATGCCTTAAGTCATTTGATTTATTTCAACACAGTGGGAGTGGGAAATGTATCCACATTTCATTTCAGTCGAACATATTACCGTATAAAGTTGAGGGATTAGCTGAATTAAATTTGCATGGTAATCTAGATTAAGAAGAGTGTGGAGGTAAACCAACTTTATTCATTTGTGACTCCTCCAGATGCTTCCAAGTAGTATAAGAGTAAATCTGTAACATACAATAATATTTTATCCAGATAAAATGAGAAAAATGATGAGAAGAGTGAACTGAAAGTTGATCTTGATAAAATAATTTGATTCCAAAATTGTTCTACAAAAAGCAATAGAGTCACTGCTCATTTTGATGAAAAGTTTCAGTTTAATTGCAAAAACCATTTTTAACAAAGAATAGATAAGAAACTTGACGCAAATGTAACGGGGAAAATTTGTTGATAAGTTTATAGCAACGTTGTGTTTTTGAGGGGTTTCGCTTAAAATTGTTCATCATTTCCCCATGAAAAATTGTAGAGTTTTCAGTACGAGTAATGGAACGAGGTCGCACTTCCATACAAAGTGGAATAATCAAGAGTAAAGGGTATTTGCCCTTAAAGAATTTAAAGAAATCAATCCGCTAGGATAACCCAGTCACCTTCCCTCTATATGTTGTTGTATGTAGAGGTTGGTAGTATAAAATTTTATAAACAGTTTTTGCAAGAGAAAACAGTAGTGAAATTTTTGGAAACCACTCAGGAGTGGTATCTGTCTCAAGTCACACATGTGCGAATTTCGTAGTCTGATTCCATCCAGCTGCATTTTATATGAAATGATATTACGGTATGTGAAACTGGTGGTCTTGGTACTGTACCGAAAGAAGGACCTAACATCAGTTTATATATATTTATGGTAGCGGTGATTTGAGCTGTATATAGATTGGGTATTAATAGCTCAAGCTCTTCTGTCTTTGGATTCTTTATTTAGTAGTAGGGAGATGGGACAGATGTTCACTACATAGTGATTGACGACTCTTAAACATATAGTATGGCAATTTTGAACAAATATTTTGGTAGCATACTTGTAAACGATGTAGTGCACGTTTCGTGCGAATAATTAGCTCAAGGAGAATAGACAGAATTAAATTCTTTCTACTACAATTGTTAACTCTTAAGAACCAAAGTATTAGGAAGGTGACCTCTAAATTGTTTTATAAAAGAAAAGACCTTGTATTAGGACTGAGATTTATCTGGATGTCACACCCTAAGGGCCTGGGGCGTACGGCGGGCAGACAGTGATACTGACTGAATCATACCATTCGTAAAAAATTTTACAGGAAGTATTTCCGATCTGCAAATGGTTGTGTGGTATTGGTGAACTCTTCACTCGCCAATTCTGCGCGACCAGGCATGGAGATTTCTTTGGTGACGCTCAGAAATCTTCTTGTCAAACGATTGGGAAATCATCAACAAATATTCCTTTTTATTGATCACTATTGATTTCCTTCATGAATGCATTTCAGACTTTTGATAAAAAGCTTTTAGAAGTTATGAATTTATTAGCCTCTATAGTGTTATAAAACCACTTCTTACCAACAGTTAACATTTGATATTTTATGAAATTGTCTTTTGTTTCAGGATGATAGGTATAGTGAATTGTATGACTAGATTAACGAAACTGCCCTTTGAATATTCGGCCGCTGCTGGAGCGACTGAAAGTCTTGACGATCCTGAAGATCGCATCCCTGATCATTCCATTGTTCGCAGGGACAATCCCCCTATGAAAAGAACAATGCTGGAACACGCAGAATGTTCAAACCAGAAGAGCATACCTGAAAGATCGTTCCCACAAAGAACTACGGCTAACCAACATAGTCAGGGACGTATTATACGTCTACCCTAAGAAAAGGTAAGGAGTAGAGTTCCTAAGCATGGTAAATTGCTGTATGATCTATATGCCCCTCAATCTTATTTAATTCCCTCTTCCAGATGTACCTAGTATCTTCGCATAGAGGAGATAAGTGTTTTGGGACAGGGTCATATCCTCTTCAAACATAAACTCGACACGAGAATTAAAAAGAGAAATGAAAAAGCTATCGTTAGGAACACCAAATTATACTTACCCATACCAAGTGCTTTTAAAGGGATAATTAAAGCAGATCAGCATCTGGGTTCCCTAAAAATTATCCTTAGTAAAACATCAATCACTAGGTTGTATCATATTGTTAATTCAGACACCAGATCGCCAAAAACTGTAGGAGTTTATAATGGTAAGATAAATGAAATAGCAAAGAAGCCCCAGTAGCAGTATCTCAATACTTCCGTCATTAATCTAAAAATAATACCTGGCAAATGTAGATAACAGATGCAGAAAATGGTGTTTTGTAATAGTGTTCGTCTTGATAAACATTTTGTATAATGAAGCTCTTTAAATTATGGTTAAAGTTGGTTGTTTTGGAAAAACTTGTTTAGATAATATTCCATTTCAGACAGGGAGAAAAGATCATTAATCATAAGATAGAAGTCCCTATAGCATTAGATTAATCAGTGGCAAAAATAATTAAAATACAATCCTGAAAAGCAACTTTATGAGATTGTGGAAAATATAGACTTGAAAAGATTAAATTAGAAAGCACAAGGTTGATGTTCATGAAAGACAATGTGTCTTGACAATATGAAATATTTTAGCTAGAAGGAACAAAATAATGATCCCTTTCAGAATCAAAGAGGAATCGAGAGAGGTTCAATCTTGGGAGTAAAAGACCCATTAGACACAAAATTGTGGGTATATCAGAGAAATTAAAGGAAACCGTCACTACAAGTCAATACAATATCCATGATGGACGGGTTATTCTATTGACCAAGATGAATATCGGAAATCGGGAAAGATCTTTACAAAATTCATCGATAGATCCAATACCAAAAATTCAGGGTAGTACATCATGGAAGGTAAGTAATGACAGAAAAGTCGAGAAAAATGTAACCTGGAACAACGATTCGCAAAATTTCGGAAAGAAAGATATGACAGAATTTCGAAAGCGTATACAAAATTTGCAACGAGAATTTAATCACCTTTGCTCACTTTTAAGTGATCTTTTAAATATTTTTACATCCTAAAGTCAGTCCCAAACCTCTTGAACCAAAAGCAAATCACGAAGATGTCCACTTAACCGCATTACAATTAATTGCAGTGACCAATACCTTGGCTGAACGTATATCTTGGAATCCTTCTGTTAGGAGGATCCTTACGGCCAAAGATCCTTCTCAACTTCGATGCTATAATTGCAACAAAATCCATTCCCACTCATCTCGAACTTATGAAGTTTTTCATGTTGATTTTGAATTAAAAGTGTATTTTCCCCTTGTTTTAATCGTAAAAATGTAAATACTTGTAACAAAGATTGATTCTCATTGGTACCCACTCCCTTTACAACAGTGATGGAATTAACAATAACGTTTTGTAAAATGATTGACGCGGTTCAGATGGGGAAAACAATCTTGAAATAGTTCTTAATTGTAGATAAATCTCTCTAACATCAATACGTCAGAACTCCAAATTGCCACGCAAACTGACTTTGTGGAAATATGTTCTCTGAGACATTAGGCAAAATACCCCTGGCTAAAATTTTGATGCCATTAATGACTGTCCCAAATTGAAATTGGTGGAATTCAGTAGATAAAGTCACGATGAAAATACTATGGTAAACCTCTCTCAAAATTCCATAAATTAGAAACCGTCAGCAAGTTATATTCGTTGACAATTATTTCTATCAGAAAAACTTGCATCGGGGACATTAGTCTAAAGATTTTGTGATGATATCTTTTATGATAACATCTTGCCTCATACGTTCTAAATGTCTTTTGAAATAGTTCCGATTATCAGTGACCATACACAGAGTGACCACACATTCAAAACAAATGTTGGAAAGTGCTGAGAAAAAGGTCATATCTGGTATGAAGATCCAAACTCTTAAGATAATTTTGAAACAAATTGATTCACTGAAATGGGGAAACAAGCTCGAAAGATGAGATATAAAGTCATTTACAGCGTTGAATCTTTATCAACATTTAGTGTGGAAAACACCTTGGTGGGAGAGGTTCATTGACAAAAAGAAAGTTGAACAAAAATTTCTTTTCAGAAGTTCTCTTTGTCATCTTTATAGTAGAATAGCTCATAAAAATTGATGACCAACATGTGCCTATTTTTAAGATAATATAGATATTCCCAATCGTATTAATCAGTCAAACAATATTGACTGTCGTGATTGGTGAAAAAGTGTGATGTTTTACATCACCAAGGACGTGTTAAAGAAACAATATCTGGATGCGGTTGCATCTAAATCCTTGTTTAGAAATTTTATGAAAGATCTTTATCTTGTTGAACAATAACAACGTTTCATAAATTTGTTTTGATATAAGAGGTAATACACTTCTGTAAAAGACCTTAGTGTCTTAAAAGAAGTTTCTCTTAAATTATCCAGCACTTCATCAGGTTTCACAAATTTCTTATATTTTCCATGCGTGTTCAACGAGGATTTCCCAGAGGGGGACATTTACCAAAGAAAGAAGTCCAGGCGTACTCGACATCAAACTTCACATCATCAATCGATGATCTCATCTTCATTATCCCGGAAGACAACAATACTCCAATTTTCCATGTTGGTCGCGATTCCCACATAGAGAAGAACCATCATCTTTCCATACGACATCCGCATTTTTAGAGTGTTGTCACTCACAGACATCTCCGTTGAAACAGACAAGTCAATTCTCGTAACACATTCGATTCCGATGACGTCCTGGGACGTAAGCAGAAGTCGATCCACCCGGGTCCGGAGGCGTCCCGAGACGTTTTTTCTAGTGACACGGGACAAGGACGTCAATCAGGATTAAAGCCGGATTAACTCAGCGGGAC
>Ga0210059_1010576_pt1 | contig 14214 bp, 3 predicted proteins | sample Ectturendosymbi2_FD_188042 | JGI IMG/M metagenome (GOLD analysis project Ga0210059, IMG submission 188042) | Ecteinascidia turbinata endosymbiont from Florida, USA - Sample 2 (SPAdes) (version 2) | ecosystem: Host-associated > Tunicates > Ascidians > Unclassified | place: Key West, Florida... | reverse complement strand
TTTTTTTTTGAGTTTTTTTTTGGTTTATATTGTCGTTTTTGTTTTGGCTTTTTTTTCGCCCAATCGCAAAAGTGACGGCTGGGCGAACTGACGGCTAGCTTTACTCTGGTCGCCCGGCCCTACGTTTAGTGTCATCCCAGATATCAGTTGAGTTCATTATATTTGGATTAGATTCTGAAACAAAATTGTTGGATTGGACTTGCATTTGAGAAAGCTAAATCTGCTTAGGTTGGGCTTGTATGATTGGTTGCTTTAGCCGTCTTTCGCCCAACCTGTGGTGTTTGTTTCAAGCTTTGTCGATTCAAATGTGTTTTACTGCTGACTACTTACAGCACAAACGTGACTTGACTTATTTCCTTATTTCTAATGACCTTGAAGGGTGCAAAGAATATTGCAAAAATTTGACTGTTGCCCTACAATTGAATACAAATGTTCAATGTTTCTAAATGGAACAAATGACATGTACGTCAATGTAATCACAAGGAAAGAAAATGCATCTGAAGATTGGGATTGTATTACATGTATGTTTTTGACAAGTTTTAGCATTATTTAGTGTTTGATTATGCATTTTTTATGTATGCTTTACAACTGCTATGTCAGTCAGGCTTTTTCTGACTTTGACTAGGGCTAGGTCTGTTTTTTCTGTTGATGTCAGGTTGGCAACCCTGCTGGAAAAAGTTGGGCTAACTTTGATACATTAGGTCAGTGGTTCTCAAACATTTTTGTTGGGAGTAGTCACAGATCCGCCTTGCACGATGGCGTTCGAATAAAATGCTCAGTTTTGTCACTCAAGCAGCATTCCTGTTGTGGTAGTGTAGCGGTAGTGTTTATGTCTGCTATGCCAATGGTTTTCGTTTCGGCTCTTACCTTGGCGAGTTTTGTTTTGGTAGTGCTACGGCTTAGGTTTACAGTTTACGTTTGGGCTTATGGTTTAAGTTTAGGTTTAGGGTTTAGGTTTACAGTCTAAGGGTTAGTTTAAGTGTAAGGTTTCAAATTTTGGGTTTAATTTAGGGGCAGGTTTAGGGGTAAGTGTTTAGGTTGTGTGTTTAGCACATTTTACCAAGCCTGACATTCTCGTCATGCATTGCTGTCATGTTGCAGATGGCGGATGAATGAGGTTTCAAGCATGAAGGGCCACATATGGATCTGTAACCATTTCATTGCCTTTTCGTTGTGATGCCTTTGGAAAAGTTGGCTGGGCTTGCGATGCACCAGCAATAAGATGTTAACACCTGAACTTAACTTCGCCTTGCTCTTGTAGTGTTACCCCATTAACCCAAGGTTTGATTTGTTACTTTTAAAATGTAGCGCTCCCAAAAATCTTTTATTGTGAGTTGTAACAAAATGTGTGACATGTGCTTATCACTTCAACCACTACTTGACCTTGCACAGGTCTAATCTTTGCATAAAGGTTGACAGGCAATTTTCGAAAGAATAGGTTTGTTGGAGGCTGTCTGAGTCTTGCCCTTTTTTTGTCCAGTTTGAAGGAAGTCAAAGTTAAGCTCATTGCACCTGCACTTGAGAAATAGTAACATTTTGTTTTTGTTGAAACATGCCATCCCATGAGGGATCATTAAATGCACCCTCTTGTTTTTCATAACCAATTAGGTTTGTCCACTAAATTATCAAGATCTTTGATATTATGTCATGGATTAGTAAGCTCATTTGTAATCTACCAAATTGGGAAAGCAAGCTCTGTCCTTAAGTCAATTTCTGCTGATATTGCCAATTGCTTTTGGCAAACTTAATCTGCAGTTTGAAATAATATTAACTCATTTTACTTTTAGCTCTTCAAGTACTGCATGGCAAAAGAGATGCAATACAAGTTTGAAGTTATATTTAAAATCTGGCTCTCATAATTGGGCTAGTCATACAATAGTGGCATTTATATATTTTTCTTTTCAAATTCACCAAAGCAAAATGTAAATGCTAAATGTTTGGATGAAGGCACTAAACCAGGGGTGGGGAACCCCTGGCACGTGTGCCAAACTTGCCACGCCAGCACTTTTATCCGGCACATGAGCAAGGCCTCGGGAAACGAGATCTCCCCCCTTCAAATGAAAAAGTTGATAACTTACAAGTCGCAGTATTATCTGATGAAACTCGGTGTCTGTTTCTTCATGTTTGTTTGTTAACAATCCGTTATTTAATTTAACCCTTATGTGCTTTTGATGCCATATGGATACAAACAGAGCTGTATCACCTGCACTCCATACCCCCCAATTGGGGGGGCACGCTGTCACCAGGGCCCAAAATTCAGACCACTCATCACAAAGTTTGGTTGGCATGCGTAAGAATTTTGCCATTAATTTAGCCGATTTCGGCACGCAAACCGAAAAAGGTTGCCCACCCCTGCACTAAACAAATTAATGATTAGTGATATCATGTCGGTGTAAACATAAGAAATACATCAAGCAACTTCCAGTGTAAAGAAACAACGTATATAATATGTAGTCATTTGCATAACACTAAAGATGGTGGGCAAACAATGGGTGAATAGTTTCACAATAGTAGCACTTTGGCACTTAAAACTTGATTGTTGTTACAAACATCTAGCTAAATAACCTGAATGATTCATCTTCCTAAGCAGTGTTCAACTAAAGATCTTTTGTTATCTTCAAAACTAGTGGGAATTTAGAGTTTTTATAAGATAGATAATGCAGGTAGTAGCAAATCATAAAAATGTGACTAGCAAGATAGAGAAATGTTTTTAGTGACGATGAGTAAGTATACATATGTTCACAGAAAGACGAAGAAAATGAAAACAATGCATAGCAACCGCTACAGTTGACAACATAATACAAACAGTAGGCCTACAGTCTTAACTGTGTACAGTGTATCATTTTATTTTTTTATATATTTTTTTCAAAGCTTGGACATTGACAAATGAAGATGTCTTATTGGCCATCTCACAAGACCATCATGTACATAGTAATAGTGGTCGGTTCACAGTATGTTGCTGGAAGTCAACTCTTTGGCGTCTTGGTGGTTTTGGCGATTTTCGCAAAAAAAACAGCAGTTTTCAGTTGCCTTACCAACGCCTTAGCTCCTCCGCCGATTGCGCTAGAAAGCTGTTCAACAGCTCAAACGGATCGGCCAGTCTAGTAGATTGCACTCGGAAAAAAAAATTTTGCCTGGGGGGTGCAGGTTTTTTGTGAGTGACATCATAAGTGGAGGACATTTAGGCCACCTTGGTCCACTTTGTCTGACCCTGGGCGCCAACTGTTAGGTGGTAGTATTTCGCTGAAGTTTTTACTGGAAACTAGGCTACAATCCGAGTCTTTTGATACTTTGGATGACCTGCTGGGGTTTCGGGTTCAAAAGTTGTGATGTAAGTTAGTAAAAATATTTGACTAATTAGCTATTAGTTAATTAATTAATTTGTTTATTTTAGATCATAACTTTTGAACCAGAAACGCTAGAAAGTGGATCAAAGGTTCAAAAGACTCAGACTCGAGTCTAGTTTCCAATGAAAACTTCAGCAAAACACTTTGGCCAAGTGGTTGGGCCCTAGGCCAGACAACATGAGCCAAAATGACCCTAAAACTACTTCACTTACGACGTCAATCACAAACAATGCGCACCCCCCAACCAAAAAATTTTTTTTCGAGTGCAATCTACTAGACTGGCCGATCCGTTTGAGCCGTTGAACAGCTCTCTAGCGAGATCGGCGGAGGAGCTAGGGCATTAGTAAGGCAACCAAAAACTGCTGTTTTTAGGCTGAAATCGAAGTACGAATATATCATAGGCCGGCAGCCAACGAGTTAAGGGTGTCACAGCTTTTAAATTTTGTTCCACCTTATTCCAAAGAGAAACTCTTTAGCAAGATAAAGTGTTGTTCATTTTTTAAGGTATTCAATATGAAATTGTCTTATATCTCATTCTGAACAAAATACATTATGCTATGCATCTTCACTATTAAACAAAACAGTTTGTAGGATTTGAAACATCGGAAGAAGACCATGCAAATGAAGTAGGGAACTTTGAGACATTTTCGGTATGACCAGTGTTGACCCCTGGAGGGCTCCATGGTATGACCAATGTAGAACCCTGGAGGGCTCCATGGAGCCATGGTATGACCAATGTAAAGACCTGGAGGGCTCCATGGAGCCCAGCAATTTTACCAGAGTGGCGTCCCATACTTTTAAAAATTTTGGCACCAGTATGTAGGGCAATTACAATATGCCAATAGAGATACGGAGCTCATTGGTACTCAGCAGGTGTTCAACAGTAGCAACTGAGAAGTCTACTGACCAGGCAGCCGTGTGGCTTTTCTGTGCAGTAAGTAGCCAGCATCTGTCCCAAGGGATAGGAATATTGAGCGCGGTATTGAGTGAATCTCTGCAGGTGAGGTCATCCCAAGCTGATTGTATTTCCTTTTGTAGTGGTTATTGCAGCGTCAACCTTAATGAGCCGCAATTGAGCTTATACTCATAGAAGGTTTGAAATGCACACACAACGACCTTGCTGACCTGACACCTCACAAAGTCCGTGCATCAATAGGACTGTGAATTTCTATTTCCTATAGCGATTGCAAACAGGGTGGGTGATAGTCAGTGCAAACCTTAGTTGTCACAACTCAAGAGGCAAACCTCAACAGCAATGGATTGTTGGATGTAGTTTCTGAAACACAACAAAAACAAACTAAAAGCATTCTACCAGCATAGCTAAACCGAGCAATCAAGCTTCACTACTGATGGGCTGACTGCGCGATAAATTCTCTGAAAGAGGCCTATAATAAGCTTACGCACCAAAACGATGTGCGTTTCATAGCTCAGATTTCAGTCTTTAAATTAATCAGAAAACTTTCCGTTTCGATTAGTGGAATTTGGTCTATTCATGTAAAAGCCGCAAAAGTCACTAAATTCGAGGTTGAACCAAGCTGCACTTTTGTCGTGCACTAGGTGAGGCAAAACAGAAAAGCAGCTTTGTCACAACTGTTATGACACTATGAAATAGCTGCCTGGCATCCTCTGTTAGCAGACACAGGGCGGTGATATAGGAAAAATATATTGTTACTCAGCTCAATGTGAGATTATGCAAATTGCTATTAAAGGCTGGTGAGGACCCCTGATGACCTACATCTGGGAATCGCAAGAACAGTAGCTTCCAAGAAATACTGCGCTATCCATTAAGTGCTGTCAATTAATGTTAGACTTTAAGGCAGCATTGGAGTAAGTCAGACTCTTTAAATGTAGAGTTGCACACAATAAAACTTGGCCACTGGATGAAGCGACTTGAAGCAGTTAAACAAAGCAAAGACATGAGTCGCTGCACACGTTGCAGTAGTGATGAATCATGGTGTGCAGATCATCATGGTGATCATGGTGTGCAGATTGAGTCATTTGCTTCCCCATGAGGAGTTTTGGGGGGTGGGTAGCAGGGAATGACAAAGCCTCACAGGCATGAGATGATGACAAGAAACATGGCACGGACAGGTCTATAGTAGAGCAGCGGTCACGACTTCCATTGGTAGGCATGCTTGTGATGAGCTTTCTTCTCCAAAATTAACATTGCATATATACTGTGTTGATTTTTATAACTGTGTCAAACACCTCCAGTTCCTTCTTACACTTCAAGCATGGAGCACTATGCAGCAAATGTACCGCATAAATTTAGGGATTGTGAGGCAGATGACTTTATTCTGCAGTGCATAAGCTCAGAGGCAGATCAGCTCAGTGCTCAACTGCAATGAAATATACCTTGTTTGGTATCTATTACACGTCACTGTATGCCTGCGAATTGTGGAACAAATACACAATTCTAGTTTCATATGCCTTTCTGTTGCCTGTAATAATGGCAACCAAATTTTGCATCACATCCCCATGAATATCTTGGCTAGCTTCAATCAAGACGTTTGAGGCCTTGGTTAGAAGCAGATTATATGCATTTGTTTGATGATGTGCATCTTCATCAAAATTTTTTGTTGGCTTGAAACTGTTAGTGCTCGATACAAGTCACCATTTTTCTCCCATTAGTTTTGCTAATGATGAACCAATGCAGTGATTGTTAGTGGGTGTTTCAGTGTGTGTTCCTCTATGCAGTATTGACTGCATACACTAAGCAACATTTTATCCTATGATATGCTATTACTGTTGCGATCGGAAAGTCCAAAGTGGGCAAAAATTCACACTGTGGCAGAAAGTAACAATAGAGATCATCCAATGAGATCACTCTACATCGCTACAAGGCTGAACAACCCTTAGCAAACTATAGTACAACTCGTCTAATTCGTCAATTTGATTAATTCGTCATTCTTTCGTCGGTCCCGGCAGAATCCCTATCTTTTGTGTGTGTAAATTTCTGTTGTCTAATTTGCCATCATCTAAATCGTCAATTTTCTTAATTCGTCACCTCTTTCTATCCCTGAGAATCGTTTTGTTCATCTAATTTGTCATTTGCAGTTTCGCTTTTGATGTCTAAGCAGCTAGTGCATATGGGAATTCAAACAAATTAAGGATCTTTATCTGAGAATTGTTGCACCATGCAATTTGTTTATTGAATTTATACACGAGGTTCGAAGCGCAACCCGACTCCCCATTGAGAGAACGCAGAAGAGTTTGTTGAAGATTTAAAAGTTGCTTGATTAAATGGAGAGTCCAGATAGAGCAGAGGAATTAATTGTTGTATTCAACCATAATGTCATAAACTTGTATTTTACTGCAAATAAGAGCACTATGTATACGAGTTACTATGATAAAGTATACGAGCTTCTATGATAGAGTTTTCACCTGTTTGCATAATTCATCAGTTCGCCTGATTCGCCACTTTTTTCTAACCCCTTGAGGTGACGAATTAGGCAAATTCTACTGTACAATCAACTTTTTACTAGATTCACAAGCAGCATTAGAGGTCACTTGCCGTGGTCATCTATACCAAGATCACTATACTTGGATCACTCCATTACAGCTTGTTTGCACCACATGCAGTACATGTAGGTAATTCTTAGTGCACTTCCATTTGTGGTGCATCATGTATGTGACACTGCATTGGCCGACTGGCCTCAACACTCCACAGCATTTCCATATTCTTCACCAATCCCTATGGTATGGAACATATGTCTGAGCCAGTTATATAAATGAAATACCACAACCCTAAGTGCCACATGTGATCAGGAATGTATTTTGGTCTCTCATAGATCAAAACCTATGTTATCTACCCATTTTTTTATTCTATTTAATGAAAACGTTTTAAGTAAAATGATGCAGTAGGAACAGACCTTTTGAAAAACCAAGTCATCTTGACACAGTACTTCTTTACATGTAATTCCACTACTTAGTGAATGTGACTTGAATGCTTTTTTTTATAAAATTGCTGGAAATTTGTCACTGTCATTAAATTTCATCTGGTGTTGTGCTGAGTTGTTGGATGTTTATAACACTGAGTGAGTTTTGTAGCTCAACAGAAATCTAGCGGACTTACTTATAAAGTATAACTTTCTGAAGCTGTCTTTTCAATCTTTCAGTTGTCTTATTTCATCTTCCCTGTGTGAGAAATAAAATTAGTTACTAGGTCTTTGTAAATTTGTTGCCTTTTCCATGTGTGCCGTGGGCTTTTTATTTCATGAGCCATGTTAAGCTTCACAGCAAATGTGCACAGGTGCTTGTGTACCTTGAAAAAAAGTGCTGTCAAAGTGGTGGCAAATGATTTTGCTTATTGTGGTGTTGCAATGACTGCTCATCAGAGGAACAAATCTGCTGAACTTGAGGATGCCAAAAATGAAGAAGATACTGTTTCTGACATTGTCAGTGACTATGACAAGGTCCAGTCTTCCATCACTGAAGCTAAAGTTGAACCACAATTTCCTGACCTCATTAACACATATGAAAGTAGGGTTGGCTTTCCGAAAACAGATCAGGGGAGTTTGCTACCAGAGAAGTGGTGGATAGGACTTGGGAGATTTTGTCGATTATTTGTCAACATTGAGCGTTATGATAATGCATGGGAAAATTCTGTTCAATACTTATATTTCAAACCATCTCGATGGCAGCAGGGTGACCCCGTTCTGTTAGAGAAGCATGGACCTGAATGGGCCCTTGGGTATATTGTTTTGCGTCTTGGGGGTGCATTCAAATTACAAACAGATGACAGATGGATTGAGAATGCAAGGCTTATTCGAACTCAAACAAAAAAAGATTTTACTTTAGAAGCAATTGACCTTCGAGGTTCAATAATTAATGAAGTAGGAATGAGTAAGTTTCAAAATGTGGGTTATGTGCGTTACCTAAATTTTGCTGATTGTCAGTTGTTTAATAATTTGTGTATGACAAAGCTACATCCTGTTGCTGACACACTGGAGTTCTTAGATATCAGTGGAACGAAGGTCACCCCTGAGGGACTATCATATTTGCGCATCTTTCCACGTCTGAAGTGGCTTAATATAAGCCGCTTATCAAATCCAGAACGGATGCGAAAACTACTTCCGTATTTGCTGGAAATACTGCCTGATGGTTGTGTTGTATTGGTAGATGATGAAAGACATTCGTTTTGTTACGGAAGTGATATACCTTTCCGTCATCTTACCAATCCTATTAAAGATCATTTAATAGAAGGAGCCGATGCAATTGGTGATGTTACATTGTTTAAAGAGGCCTATGGGGAACTTCAGCTGCAGGACATAACTTCTGTTTATGAACTGTGGAAAACTCCAAAAATATCCAAACAACGCTCAAGCCAAATGAATGCAGTTCAAGTCAAACTTCCTCGAATTGGCAAGTTAGCACAATACATACGCAAGGCAGAAAAGTATCCACCTTTATTGTGACACTAACGGGAATGAGGTTTTGTATCTTGGTTTTGACCAGTTGTGCTGTGTTGCTCAGTGATGACAGGATGTTCAACATCCGACAGTTGTTGTGGCTGTTATTGTACTTGCGAGGTTGATGCATTTATTTGCTGAGGGCATATTAATTATATGTATGCAACACTCACACAGTTCATAGATGCCAGTTTCAAGAGCACTGAACCATAACCCTTCATAGCAACAGCTAATGGCATCATCAACATGTCTTGGACACCACGTGTTTTTGTATTTGAGGTTACCCTTGCTTAATACTGTGATTTGTCATCTGTGGGAATACGCCCAGTGCCCATCATCTTTTAGTTTGTGCTTAAGTTGTGACTTTTGAGAAAATGTTGTTAAATAAAGTGTTGATGCTAAACTCACCTACTTAATTTCGGGGTTTTATTGTATTTATATTCCTGATGATGGCTTACGGCTAAGCTGAAACGTTGAATAAAATAATGTATTCAATAATAGTCACTATATTGTTCTCAACAAGAAAATCTACAGCAATTCCGTGCATTGCTTTCCAGAGTTCATTTACTTAATTCATGTCAATGTTATAAAATTAAAAAGTTGATTATTTTGTTGCTTTTAATAAGATATATGCCTGGCAATCAGGTACTTAACATTTTGCTTGGAGTGTGATCACTGCTTTTCAGCAGATCATCATACTCATCAAAGTCATCAGAAAAAATGCCATGCTGCCATGTTGGATGTTCATTTCAGTTTCACTTATACTTGCTTTCTGTACTCCTGTTAGGATTGTAATAAGTGATATGTGGCACCCATCTCCGTTTGCTTGGGTTGTGGGCAATACAGCTGCTTTTGCAGTATATGCTGCACATTGCACTGTTGGCTAGTCCCTGGCAGTATCACACATGAACCTCTTTGCACCCACCCCATCAATGCCAAGAACGAGGATGGACCATTTTTTAAGTTTTAAGTATGATCCGGCTGTGGATCGAACGCAGTCTGCCACCTTTGGTAATGTGTGCTTAACTAACTATAAAACTGTACTGATTCCATGTTAGGTGTTTCTCAAAAGTTGCGCATCATTATTTGGTGAAACAAAATTTCACTACAGCAGTAAGTTGTTACTTGCAGTGAATTACTCAAGCAAGTAAGTACTCTCCACGATGGTTGTAAGCAAGGAATCAATCAGCAAATTTTTAATAGGAACTCGATTTCACGTAAAATTACCCATCCTCAGTCCTTATTCAAATAGAAACAGAAACATGAAAATTACCCTTCAGTGAATTAGAATTGCATTAACTGGTCTTGTATTGATCGTGTCTTTAGTTGTACATGATCATGAGTTTGCTCAGCGGCACAGCACGATCCACTAAATCATGGGGGGGGTGTATTGTACCAGAGAATCATACTGCGACGTGTCGCAAGAGGATGACCTTTATTTATTTGTATTATCTTGGTGGAGTTCCGCGTATTTATGGTGTCAATGCGAGGTTACTATGCAGGTGATGAAATGTCGAGACAAATAGTGTACTAGAGAGCATCGTGGAGCGGTCTTCGTTTGAAATTTCGATATAAAAAGCAAGATAATCGCTTTAATGGCTGCTGGGCAGTGAACCAATCAAATACAGTCGTGGGTGTGATTCACCTGCGTCACAGTTTGGTGCGTTCGCGCTTACTGGCGCATCATGAACTTTTTGTACATATTGTGATTTACTGAACTGGTATTTTTACCATTCTTTGCTTTTTATGAATTGACCTGCGTTATCTGCACCAGCACCTGTATAATACTTTCATGCTTGTTTTTGTATTGTTCAGACATCTATAGTTATTTTCAAAGTGGTTGGTTTTGCTCTTCGTTTCTAGGGATGAACATGAAGTGTTTTCAACCTAGAGTCGCTTACCTAGCCACCTCTCACGAGTTTCTGCCGTTAATCCAGCGTTCTGTTAAACCTTTCACGTATGTTCAGTCGTGCAATGTAGAATATCGTCCCCCGGCCCAATGTTTAGATTTAGACTCCATCGGAAAGAAGAGGCACAGGAATAGAAAACTGCCCCCTAACTGGAGAGTGGTCAGTAGACTGTTGTTTTTATTGTGGTGCTTGTATGGTGAATGCAAACAGATTTTGAAAAATGACTTTGTCTGATGCTCGCACAAAAACTATTACCATGCTATCTGTATTAAAACACTGTTATTCGGTAAATTGTACCTTTATATTTATATGTGTACTTGGAGAACATGTGCATTATGGCATAAAGTTCTTTCAGTTGAGTTGTAGATAAACGAAGTTGAATTTGTTAAAATGTTGGCGATGCTAGAGAGATTGTTCATAAAGCAAATACGCACTGTTAGCATTTGTGTATCGTTCGAAATAGCCCATGTATAGCTGTGTTGCTTATTTAACCATCTTCACGTGTGTGCCGTAAGCAGCGTTTCCAGAAACATGATGTGTCTGGTTTTTTTTCAGTTGAATTTCAATCCTGCTCGGATTCCAAGCAAGTGGAAGCCGGTGGATTGGGACGTAAAACTAAAAATTGCCCAAGACTACGAGAGGGAAGCGAAATTGGCTGAATACATTCCCGGGTGAAGACGAGTGTCACTGCTAAGAATGGGCATTTCGGAATATCGAATCCAAATCCTAAAATATGCGAATCGAAAGCATCAATCCGTTTCGAATAGTAGGATCCGAAGTGATAAGAATCACCAACAAAGGCAGAGAAGAAACATAATCAGTCGCAGCTTTTCTGGCTTTTTCAGCATGTTGTTGATTAGAAGCTCTTAGTAACTACATAGTTATGACGCGTTTTTTTCTTTGTAGCGTTACCATGACATTTGACGAAAAGCAAATACAAAACGAACACGTTGGAGCTTCATACATTAAAAATATGGACAATTTATTCTAAAAGATCCGGAGTTTTGGATCCAACTGTAATTATTCTGGAACCCTTCTAGAACACCTAATTATTCCGGAATGTCCATCCTTAGTAACTGCGAAACATTTTCCAAACATAGTTGTTTTTTTTTGGTGAGCGTGCGGCCAACAGTGGCGAGGTTGGGTAGCATTGAAATTGATGGGTGAACGAGAATGTGTAAAGATCCTCACTGTTGCTGAACGCTGGTGAAAAACAACGCAGAAGCCGGGACTGACAGTGTATGCTGGCCTATCGTCTCATATCAATGTTCCATTGCCTGTTATTGCAGGAGTAGCGCAGCCAGAATGAGGCCGAAGAGCCCATGATCCCCCAGCAACAAACTGCTAAAAATTTTAGCTGGTGCTTTAGCCTGTATCATGGTCTTAAACTCCATAAGGTCTCTTATACTGCAAAACAACCCGTGGACAGCATTATGACGCTGACGAAACAATGGCGGTACCTGAACCTTACTATAATCAGATTTTACGCCTTATTTCTTATGAGAGGTATCGTCAGTTATAAGCAAATAATTTCTACCCGTCTCTGCGTTTCTTTCAAAAAGAACTTGTTCACTCGCTGGCCGGGCACTTTTAAACACCGGTTAATAAACTAAATAGCTGAAATGCAAATTATTTGAAAATTCCCAAGAAGCATCGCCGCCTGCACAAAATGCCTTCGCGGGCCACATGCGGTCAGCTGGCCTGTATCACGGGCCACATGCGGTCAGCTGGCCTGTATCACTATGAACTGTTCGATTCCGACTGGGGGTAAGATATTTGACGTCATACCCAGTTGAAGGAGACCAGAAATTAAGCTGTGACATCGAAATTACCTTTGTGGAAAATAGCTAAAAATTGAACCTTGACGACGCCAGCGACTGGCCCCTCCCGAACAAAATTCGTGGCTGCGCCGCTGTTAAAGTTCAGTGGCAAAGCGCATCGCTCGTAATGGCTGTTGTCGTTAATTACGATTCTGATTGAAACCTGGGGATTTTCGGTTGAACTGTTGTTGCTCGACAAGAGACCAAATGACTCTATCAGTACGTGCCTGTCCCCTGGTGGTTGTCTTAAGTTATTTTTAAGAAATGTTTCAGCTCAGCCGTAAAGTCCATCAGAACAGCGTTGTGTGTATCGCACGCCTTGGGATCAGCTTCACTGTTTGCAGCAGCGGCAGGTCATGTCCGAACGTTCTGAAAAAAAAAATTTACCCGGCGGCAGCTGGTGTGATCGCTTCACCTGGCATGTCGAATTACCTTGAACCAAAGGGTTTTGCCTAGTGAAGCAAAAACGTTACCTTTTCCACAGTTAAACTTACCTTTTCAAAGTCACTAGACCAGGTCAGGTGCTGTAGCAACAGAACAAGCTTTAAACCTGCTTCCTAATGTTAGTTAATTGGCACAGCGTGATTGCAAGTGCACATAACATTAGAGAAACTTCGTCTTGAGTGGTGAGAGATTTGTTGAAGTCCTCTAGCTCAATTAATTGGCATTTACACTGCAATATTTAGTTCATTTTTTAACTTACCCGCTTTCTCGTGCTGTCCAAGTGCAAACGCAAAGAGCATTGGATTTCCTGGATTTCTTTGTCACGCTACTACTGTATTGATCGCCAGATACAAGCCCAACATTCCTATTGAGAAGCATGAGCACTACCACCCGGAGCCCCTGTATCGCTTCGACACGCGGGGTCAGCTATACGAAGGCTTGAAGCAAATTATGGTGGTTACCAAGTCTGCCTTGATGCCCGGGGGGCTGCCAGAAAGAATACAGAAACTGGCGTCGGAGCTGGATACGTCAGATCAGGACGACAAAGTGATGCAGGTAAGCTTTCCGGTCCATATTAGAGTGCGTCGCGGGGCGGATTAACCCGCGCGGGTTACGAGTACAGGAACCAGTGTTCCCTCTAAGAAAATTGTACACTGAGCAAATGTTTGTTTCGGTGCGCACTGAGCGCATGCAACTGCGCAACCATGCAGATACGCAGCCATTGAAGTGTTCCAATCATTAAAGGACCATGCTCTATATATGTAGTAGAGATAGAAAGATATATCGGCCGATATTTGGGTTTTACCGATATATCAACCTGCTTAAATCTCGTGACACCACTGCGGTGCTGCAGCGATCTACAGCTTTTGACGCATTTCCTCTCTAGCATACACGAATATTTTTGAATGTGTGGAAACAGTAAATGTTCAATTTGATAACTTTAAACCATTTTCTTGTGGTGGCTTGGTTTTGCCTGCAATGTATTTTACTTCAATTCACCGCATTACCCATATTACATTTTACACCCGGAGCAAAGAATTTTACTAACTGTTATGAACTGTTCCCTTTACAAAATAAGCAGTTTCGCCCTTGGGAGGTCTGCAGCCTAGATGACCCTTGGTCCTTCGCAGCCTCCCACTCCCTCATGCATTTTATAAATCGATGTATACTTGAAGTCATCGCAGAACTACATTATAATAAGCATGATGACGTCATTCATGCGTATGTCTCAAAAGCTTGTGTTTCATCAAAGTAACTGTATTTGCGCCATCAAGCGTATACT
>Ga0210059_1010575_pt1 | contig 14214 bp, 10 predicted proteins | sample Ectturendosymbi2_FD_188042 | JGI IMG/M metagenome (GOLD analysis project Ga0210059, IMG submission 188042) | Ecteinascidia turbinata endosymbiont from Florida, USA - Sample 2 (SPAdes) (version 2) | ecosystem: Host-associated > Tunicates > Ascidians > Unclassified | place: Key West, Florida... | reverse complement strand
CTTTATTAATAAAACGGCTTTAATCAACTTAGAAAACTAGTACGCTGCAATAAAAACAACACGTTAAAACTCGAAGTGATGCGCTCAGCGGAACCAACACAACAGCAGCAGAGCACCGACTAAACAAGTGCGGACCAGCGGCACCGAACTCGATATACGGGAATGCAGGTAATCAACGCCGACACAACCAGGGTAATTGCAATCACAACGTAAATGCGATCGGCATAATTATCACAGACACCCTATTTTTATTGCAAAAAGTTCTCTTCGGATAAAATGCAACCGTTTATTAGAGCAGGTTTTCCTATTCCCGACGTGCTCTGTTAAGCGCTTTCCACCGTAATACATGCAGACATGTTGGATTCCAGAAGTGGTGCCAGAACAGCTTTTTGTGAGCTTCAGAGAACAGCTCTCACTGACTTTTTCACCGCATATCAAATTATTTTTTGCCTATTTTGACACCTTGCGAATTCCGCGTATTCACAGAGCTGCAGTCTCTTACTTCCTACAGAAGTTACTACACAATGGTAGATCATCAGCGCAAACACTTATTGTCACACTTAAAGCAACAACAGTTGATCGTTTGAACAATGATTGGTCTTTGAAAACGGTTTCTGGTATACAACACAAACAAGATTCCACATTCTACCAGCGCAGTCTCAACGTAGTGAACAGACCTCGCTGTCAGTTAGCCGAGAGCGCGACAAACAATTGAGAATTTGGGAATATAGGCTTACACAATTGTAGCTATTTAAAGTAAATTAAACACGCAGCTCAAACGCACGACTGCCATCCAGTTGCAACTTCAGTGCTGATTGGTGAACTGGAAATTGGCACATATACGTTTTAATTCTCCAACAACAAAAAATAAAGAGTGTGTACGAAAACGACGAAAGTTCCAAAGCTCAGATTTTCGGTCTCTGAGTTTATGAAAAAGCTCGCTATTTCGAATAGCAGCTTTTGGGCTATACACTTTAAGAGCTGAAAACGTCATTAACCGGGAAATGGACGGAGCGGCAAATTTATGGGAGATTTTGCACGAGGAGAAACAAATGCGTGATCAAATTAAATGTTAATTTAGTTGAAAATTTGAATTTCTTTTTACAGTTGTTGCACCGTGCCTCAGTTCTGGTTAGGGGTTTAAAAATTTGGACAGTGGTGTTGGAAGGGATTCAGCAATGTTTTCATTTTCAAGATATTCGTTTTGATTTGATCATCCATTTTTTAAATGTAACAATTTCTGCAATATATTGTAATTTACTAAGATAAGTTTGTGATTGAGTAATGATTGAATAAATGAACACACAAAAACATTTATTTTAACGTGCCTGATATTGATCTAAACAGCGATCACTCCAGTTCAACAGTGCTGCTTGGGCTCATCACATATTTTGCATATTGTCCATAAAAATAATATTTATAAAATTGCAAGAAATGTGATGTAAATGGAAAATATATGCCTTTCTGCAATCTTTCTAGTCTCAAATGACTTATTTTTTATATCTAGCCTTTTTTCATTTCTAATTTAAGAGTACTGATGTTTCTGTGAATGAGTGATCGAACTTTGCAGTGTCCGTTTGATCGATGGCATGACAAGTCACAACTCACAATGCTTTCGCATTTTACCTAGACTAGTCCAATTTAGGAATTAGCGCCCTACTCCGCAGTAGTGCTGTAACAAGTGTTACGTGTTATCTAATAATAGTGTTAAGAATGTGTCTGTAACCCTATGGTTCTGTCTTCAATGTAGTTGCAAAAAGTGTCTGTAACCCTGTGATTCCGCCGGCTTCAATGCCTTATACTACGTTCTGTATTGTTTGTTTTTATCGACCTGCGTTCTGCAGGCTGTTTGTGTTCATACTATGGACTTCGTGTCTGCTCACAAATTAATAAATTTAATTAAATTAAAATCAGTCAGTGATAATCTTTTGGTTACCATTGGTATCTGCTACGCTCGCACTGTATCTCTGTCTGAAGACTGCTGCACTCGGTTGTGCGACTGATAATTTTATAGTAGAAGAAAGCATAAAAAACATACTGAAGACAATAAAGCTAGCAGAAAACGCAATCATTCGGAAGGCGATGGCCATACTGTATAGTATACATTGAAGAGAGGCAAGTGACGGGCAGGAACACTGGTTAAAAATGCCCTGAGGGTGGCTAAAATCAGATCAAAGTTGCACACAGGCCAATATTATGCTGGCGGTGTTCCCTCTGACCACGGCCAGAGACAGGCGCTGGTGGAGCCGCTGTCGCTCCCTGGGGTCACCTGAAATGTCAACAAGTTTCTTTGTGAGACAGCTCAAGACGGAGGCAGTGGACTTGACGTACACACCAGTGGTTTCGATTGCAACTGTTGTCAAGAAAAATTGTCAAGAAGGTCATTGTATTTCCGGCATTTCATTTTTCAGTCTCAGCATCAGTTGCTACACTGCCTGGTATAGCGGCACTGACTTAGTCTGTGACTATGTAGTGACTTTCTGCAAAGGTGTCCACAACTGTTGCGTCCCATACAACACAAGGCTCCTGCCTCTGTACCAAGGGTTCAGGGTCAGACCATCGGGCCTTTTCTATCTTCCGTCAGGCCAACGGGCTCAAGCCTTAATAAGGAAAGGACAGAGGGGAGACCAATGCGGGTCAATGATCGTTTGAAGATAGAGTTTATGACTAAATGTCTGGGGAAGCGGCCCGCATTCTTAATGCAGGAAAGGCCATGAAGCCCCAGCCTGTCAACAAACTTCCCACAGCGGCATTCCGTGCTTTCGATATTCTATTGGCACCAGTTCGTAAAGCTATTGTGATTTGGAGCTCATCACAGCTCAGTAGGTTTCCGATGCTAGCAATTGGGAAGGCTTCTGACCAGGCAGCAGTGTCTGTGGCTTTTCTGTGCAGTGAGTAGCCGGCAGTGGTTCCAAGGGCTTGGGGTGTCGAGTAGGGCGGCGAGTGAATCTCTGCAAGCAAGGCTATCCCAAGCCGATTGTGTTTCCTTTTGTCGTGGGGATGAATCATGAAGTGCGGACCAGGTGTCAGTTGCGTTGATTACTTCCCCATAAGGTAATGTGAAAGAGGGAAGCAACCTGTTGATGAGGCCTTGGCAGGCGAAGGTCGGCGAATGATAGGAAATATCATGGCAGAGACAGGTCTGCGGCAGAATGGAGGCCAAGGCTTCCATGTCGGATTGGTAGGGATGCTTGTGACCAACTTTCTTTTCCAAAAGTCACATTACTTATTTTTTCGGTGTTTATTGTTTTTGCAGTGTCGAACGCTTCAAGTTCCTCTTTGCTCTTGAAGCATGGGGCGCCATGCAACAGATATGTGAGTTTGGGGATTGAGAGGCAGTTTTTCAAGATGAAGAATGCTTGGTGCAGTTCAGTTAGCTCAAGATTTTCAGTAATGCTGTCGAGCACTTTGATTTTTGCCTTTTTTTAAGTGTAGTGTGGCAGATTCCTAGTGCAGGGGGACCCTAGTAGTAACTGCCAATGAATAAGGTCAGGTTTAGAGAAGGATGGGAATTGGCCTTGAAAGAGCTTGCTTGTTTGGGGCTTGTTGATGTCTGTGTGATTGATAAAGAGTAGCTCACATTCAGAATTATTAATCTCCAGGCGAACCGAGGACAAAATATTTTGCATTTTTGGTTAGATTTTACTTTCAAAAGTTTCTCATCACTTTCACAGTAACACTCTGCAGTAACTTCAACCTTGTAATGTTCAAAGTGTGTAGTAATTATTTAGCCCTTGCAATCTTGCAGATTTTGTGCAAGTGTTTCAGTCGGACCTATCATGAGTCAATGTTTGTTCTTAAGTGTTCCTGCCCTTTTGTTCATATGTGAACTTAATGATGGTTTTGAGCACGTGGTTAACTTATTATGATCATCAACTTAAAGTAGTTCATGACTTTTAACTTTTGTTCATATATTTGAAGCAAAATATTAAGGAATTCTAGCCTTGTCGTTGAATTGGAAAGTTAATTCCAAATTGAAATTGTTTAACGCAGAAATCAGTTAGAAATGAAGCATGCATGTATCTACAGTAGTGCTTCTAAGTTTTATTAAGATAAATAAAGACAAGTTGTACCTAATAGGTAATTTTAAGTTTACGCCAGAAATTGTTGTTTTTAGGGTAAAAACTTGCTTCTTTGGCAAAGCCACATTTTTCAGCAAAAAATATACTGATTTCCGAACAAATTGAGACACCTATGAATACAGAAATTACTATAGTTAGAAATTTTTGTGATTTTGGCTATAACTTTTTCTAAAAACAGCCATTTTGGCCATTTTTATCAGGATTTTGGCCATAAGCTGCAAAGATAATCTGGCACCCCTGCCTCATTGGTCAACCTTTTCTATAACACAAAATCAGCTTTTATGTGCTGTGCATGAACATGGCATATTGGTATTGGTGAAAGAAACTGAAAAAGACAGCAATAACTTGCTGGTCAAGTTTGTGCATCCAAGTGGACTAGCACATATATTTTATTAGCCACAGCAAAGTGACCCATTCTGGGTTCCACTACAACTGAACCTTTTTGGTTTGATAGATATATTAACATTAGCAACAGTCCAAGGGGTGTAATATCTATACAGTGCTAACGTCGATTTGGACTGAAAAATAGGATGACCTGAAAAAATAACATTTATCTGCATATTTTTTTATTTAAACGTCAGCATAATTAGTGTCAATAACATGTATGAGATTGCCTTTAACGTCAGCATCAGTGTAAATGTCATGTATTCATGCCTTTTGTGAGCAGTGATTGTAACAAACTAGTACATCAATATGTCATCTTCGTACAACCTGTTTTTACGTTGTGGTCCTAAACCTTTTGCCAGGAAAGTAGGAATAAACTTCTAAACGTAAATTGTTTGTTGTGTCATATCGCTTTCCCACATTGTTGCTGAAAATAAGATAACATAAAGATGCAAGTCCAAATTTAAGTACATTTCTTAGAAGTACAATGAAGTTTTCTCATACAGTCCCTTTCATAAAAGGAAGTGACTAGGGATACGCCTGTCCTGACGCAATTCAAATAAAAGGGTCGGTTTGTCAGTCAAACTGCGTGGATCGCATAATGTAATGGTTAGGCGCTACGGCTAAGGTTTCAGACTATTCGAATCGCACTTTGCCGACTTTCGTTTTGTTTTTTTTCTTGTTTTGAGGCTTACGTTTTGCGTTTATGGGTTAGTGTTAGGTTAGGGATAGGATACCATTAGGTTACGGTTAGCTTAGCTTAAGGTTAGCATTACTTTAGCTAAGGGTTAGCTTAGATTAAGCTTAGCTTAGAGTTAGCATTACATTAGGGTTAGGGCTACATATAGGGTTTGGGTTTATCTTTTACATTAATTCGTTTCTACCAAGCCTACTGCACTCTCGTCATGCGTAATTGTTACGTCACAAGTGGCGTATTTAATCACTTTTCTTAAGATCCACAGGCATATCTATAGCCACTGCCTTTCAAGATCCACAGGTGTATCTATAGCCACTGCCTTCATAATGAACACAAGGACAAATCTCACAAATGAGGACAGTATGGTAGCCCTTCATTTATCCAATAGGCTATAACAAAAATAATCACAACACCATGGGCAAAGTTTGAGAACAGCACACAGTAAAATATTATTTGCCATGGCTTCAATGACATTACCAATTTGAAAACTGTTTGACTTTGAGACTGCACATATGGTCTTCAAAACAAGGAGTTAATTTTTGAGTATTATGTATTTCATGTTGAACATTGCCAAGATGGTAATGTTTGAATTGTGAGTAAAATCCCTTCAACAAAACAAGAGCTTTCAGATGATATATTACACATGTGGGGAAAAGATACATGACACATCCTATTTTCAAAGTTTCATAATGAGTAAGTGCAATGAGAATAATTTGAATTTGAAGGTAGGTGATGCTTTTCATAGTATTCGTTCCACATTGTTGACCACAAAAATGCCATTTGGTATAGACCAGCTATGTCCAACCATGGTCCGTGATGCGGCCCAGTCGAAGGTTTTGTGCGGCCCAGTTTAGGCGTCTGCTGTAGCAAAAGCATCCTACATACTGACAGCCTGTCCTTACTTTGATAATCTTGAATTCGAAATTTTTGATGCAGGTGGTCCTCAGTGCCACTTTATCACGTCTGTTACCATTGCAGCTAGGATTCGAGCGCTTTCAGAACATTAGCTTAAGGTAAAATTGTTTTTTTAAAATCAAAGTACACCATTATATGTGGCCCTCATTAATATGTCACTCAATGTTTGCAGTCCTGGTTGAAACAGTGACATAGTGTTTAGCTCAGCAAACTATTTGGATTGGACATGGCTGGTGTTGACAATAACTTCATGAAACCTCAACTGATTTTCAAAACATTAACCTTGCTGAAATCAGCATGAAAAGTTCATTTTGAGTATTAAATTTAAGTAAAATCTGAGATATTGGGTGGTATCCATTTTTTTGGATCAGTTGACATGGAATGACCCCAAATTGATTTCATTTAAAAATTTGCTAATCGATTCCTTGGTTATCTTCGAATGGAGAATACAGTGCATCCTCGATTATCTGGCCATGTTGGGCAACCTTTTTCCAAAATCTTGGCCGGATAAGAAAAGTATCTATCGTAGGGTGCCCACCGTCCACCACCTACACCACACTTAAAAGAACCTAAAGAAAAAAGAACGAAAAAACGAAACTAGTATGAGAACAAGCTTAGCCACAAAACAATTTAAATGCTTTCTAGTTTTTTTCCACTGTAAAACGTGTAGATTTTAGACAAAATAATTGAATGCACCTCCTTGTTGAACCCGGCTGGTTAATCGAGGGGCCGGTTAATCGGGGGCCAGAAAATCGAGGATGCACTGTAGTTACTTATAGTTTTATTTCTGTAGTTTTTGTTTCCGTGCAATAAGAAAATGTGTCAAAATACTAGCTTTGCTTTTAGCATGTGTTTTCATTCTTATAATATTAGTAGTTTATTTTGTGGTGAATAAAATTTTGTCCAGATTTTTGGCATTTGGACTTAGATACGTGGTTTCCAATATAAATATATATGGATCAGACAAAATGGTTTCAAATCACAAGCATTTATGAACACTTTGAGAACCGGCGTGCGACATATTCGTACTATGATTTTGGCCTAAAAAACAGCAGTTTTCGGTTGCCTCACTAACGCCCTAGCTTCTCTGCCGATTGCGCTAGAGAGCTGTCAAAGGGCTCAAACGGATCGGCCAGTCTAGTAGATTGCACTCGAAAAAAAATTTTTGGTTGGGGTGTGTGGATTTTTTGTGACTGACGTCATAAGTGAAGTAGTTTTAGGGTCATTTTGACTCATGTTGCCTGGCCTAGGGCCCAACTGCTAGGCCAACGTGTTTTGCTGAAGTTTTCATTGGAAATTAGGCTCGAGTCTGAGTCTTTTGAGCCTATGGTCGACTTTCTAGCGTTTCTGGTTCAAAAGTTATGATCTAAAATAAACAAATTAATTAATTAGCTAATTAGTCAAATATTTTTACTAACTTACATCACAACTTTTGAACCCGAAATCCCAGCAGGTCATCCAAAGTATCAAAAGCCCAATCAACCTTGTGCATGGTTTCTGTACCTTCCAATAAAAGCATTTCATTTTTGTATTTACTATAACCATGCAATTTTAGCGTATAGGTGTGATACAAACTCCTCAAACTTGTGCTTATTCACAGATATAGTTTGTCAGTAAATTTACTGCCATCCATTTATTCTATATGGATGTGAAATGACTTTCTCAGTGCATCTGCTGTTCAGACAGCTTAACATATACAAAAAAAGTTGGTGTTGGCAAAATACAACGACAGTTATCTTTAAGCATAAGTCAATCTCCACTTTCTGTTCTAGACATTGCCACATCTCAAAAAAATGCAGAATCCTAGCACCAGCAAATCAAACAACACTTGCAGTCACACGAACAGCATTCAGAGGTATTTCTAGACAACCTATGGGTAGTCCCATTGGATGGAGCACAGTTATTATATGCATTGCTCTTGGAAGTGTTGTTGTGCTGTCAATGAAACATTTCAAACGAAAAAAAGAGAAAGAACTAGACAGAGAAACTGTTCTGTCATATGGTAAACCAGCATTGGGTGGAGATTTCGAATTGCTCAATCAGGATGGAATTCTAGTGAGCAACAAAGACTTTCTTGGTCAATGGATTCTGATTTACTTTGGATTCACTCATTGCCCTGATATTTGTCCTGAGGAATTAGAAAAGATGGGACATGTTGTTGACATTATAAACCGAACTAAATCCGTACCTGATCTGCAGCCAGTCTTTATAAGCATTGATCCTGAACGTGACACACCAGCAGCAGTGAAAGCATATATTGCTGTAAGTTATGCTTTGATTTACTCTGTTTGGGTTCTGAAATGTGTAGATTACATGTGGCCTTCAGTAAAGACACCGAGCCAAAGAGGGGAAAAATCATGACAAATGCTTCTTATTCAAATAGATTCATATATCAAATATCTATTTGAATAAAATATCAGGACTGAGGATGCATGTGTTTCGTGAACTTGATTTCCTTTCACAAAAATTGGCTGATTCAGTCAACTTTTGTTGCCTTTATGAAGACTAGTTACTTGCTCTATTCAAACACAGAAGTACAGCGCTGCGGTAGATAGAGTTGAAGTCGATAGAGTGTGAAATTAACTTGCGTTGTTCATCATGAATAATCACTGCCACAACCATTCTCTCTGTTTGTAAAATTCATGGAGGCAATGCCTCCCAGGCTGTGGTGTCCCTGGCAGTAACTTATAGGGTGCAAGAGCAATCCTCCCCCCTGACAAGCTTAATGTGAAAACTGGGCCCCCTTTAGCTGACATTTTGATATTTAGTATTCTTTTGTTTTTCACTAGGCTGTTGTTTTTTGTGTTTTTCATGGTGTTTTCATTTTTTTTAGCTAGTATAGATATCCACGACATCCGCATTTAATATTTCTGAACTTTTTCTCTGAGTGTTGGCTAATAGCTCCCCTATGGTGGCCATTGGCCACCCCTTTACCTAGGTTTTGCCATCCTAGCTCAAACCTCTAGTTATGCCACTTGCCCTTGACTGCATGACCTGCATCTCATGATTTGCAATTCAAGTTCTTTCTTTGCTTCATCCACTTGCACCGCAATAGGCCTACTGTGTCACACGTCGTGCTGAATGAAAATTTGCTTGGGCAAACACAACACGCAATGTGTGGCAGTAACCGGCATTATATGCCATGTACGTTCACATTTAATACATAAGTTTTTTTTGTTGAACAACATGACACCACTAAGCTTAGTGGTTTTGTTTGTCCCCGAGTGGTTTCTCCGAGAAGAACGCGGTTACTTAAATAGCAATCCAGTTCGACATGAGTCAGATTTAAAATACCATGAGCTCATCACATCATATGATACCTGTATTTTAAATTTATGACATTATTATGGAATGTGAGTTGCTGTTGGTGACCGTTTTTAACTCACCAATGCAGCTAGCATTTCTGGTTTTTAAAAATTTCTTGCTACCTTGTGATTTTATCTTTAGGAGACTGCGTCAGCTTGGTGGTAATGTCACTGTCACTTAATCAAACTGTTGGTTGGTTGACCCTTGGTCACAGGCCCATAGTCAGGTTTTAAAGTTTGGGGGTAAAAATACATTCTCAGGGGGCAAGATTTTATTTCTATTATATGTTTAAAACAATTTTTGAGAACATTGGGGGGGCACTGTGCCCGAATTCCCCCTCATGGGTAGGGGCCTGCCTGGCCACTGAGCAGTTTGTTTGCAACCCAAAAAATTAATCATTTCTTGTGCTCCAAAAAGTTTAGCTACATTCTGCTGTTACTCATTCCTGTACGTTTATCTGCGCTGTGTATGTTCATCTGCTACCCTGCTTGCTTGTAAAGGTTTGTGAGGTATTGCACATAAAATTTTGATGTTGGTCGACCGTACCCAAGCTTAACCTCAAGAAATAAAAAGTAATTTCAAGTGTCACATTTAAGCAAAAATTTTCTTTTTCTTTTTCTCTCTCAAAAATTTCCTTATTGTTTTTCTCTCTCTAGCGCTTGAAATTAAAGCCACGCTAATTGAAAACATTTTAAGACGTTTAGCTTGTACTTTAGCCACCATAAGTGAGAGTCGTATCGAATGAAATTGACCTCCGCAGAAAAGTAGACAACTGGTTATTTGTTCAACTGTTATAATACGCTAAGCAGCACACGAAACAAGTGACATACTACTATTTTAAATTGCATTTGAGTCGACTTTCATTTCATGAAAAAAAAACACTGAAATTAGCAGTTTGATTTTTTTCTAAGATGTACAGGTTGCTAAATTAAGTCCGATGCAATGGCTTGCCTAATTAGTATTTAGAACTTTCAGAATCAGTGTTACTTTTTGTTGGATTAATATTTTAATAAGATTGGGTCGGCATTCTTCAAAAAGAATCTTAAGTTCGCACATAAGTTTAATCACTACAACTGTACGTCGAAGAGATTGTTGTCTACCGTTGACAATGAACTATTTTTCTGGCTTATTCGTTCAGTGCATTATTACGTAGCAGTTGCAAATGCCCAGCTGTCTACCTTTCGTTGTCGTACTGCTTGTGCTGTATTATTTTGTTGATGGTGGCTTTGTATTACACCAAAACGTTTGAAAGTGTGACCAATTATTGTGATTTCGGCCAAATGTGGCGAAGTCTGTTCTTCACATTTTGTATTAATGCGAGTAGTTAACTAGGTTTGTCTTGTAGCGCTGCTTTGCCGTTTGGTAAACACTCGCCACCAACAGTGCGCCTTTGCATTTCAGGAATTCCATCCAAACATCATCGGACTCACGGGGAATCGCGACCAAGTCGAACAAGCATCGAGGGCGTTTCGTGTGTATTACTCCGTGGGACCGAAAGACGTCGAGGAAGATTACCTCGTCGACCACACTGTTATCATGTATCTTATTAACGCCGAGGGAGAGTTTTGCGAGTACTTCGGTCAAAACAAGTCGGCAGGGGAGGTCGCCAGCATCATCACAGCTAACATGGCCAAGAAGAAATTCGGAAAATGACCGACGTTTCTGTTGAAGTGAGGAATCGACTGCATGCTACTGCGTCAGTCCGTCCTGAAGTACAAAAACTGGACAACAAAGAAAAGATATTAAAATCTATCAAGGTAAATACTGCAAGCTGTCTCGATCAATTATTATGAACTAAAAATAAGCATTCTGAAAAAGAAAAGATTATGTTGAGAAAGATCCGACGATGCAGCTGAACGATGCGAAGTTGAGCTTCAACGAGAAATGTTTTCTGTCTTGGGCCAGATTGATAAAAGAAGTATTGTATCTTCTAGATTTGAAAAGTTCATAATCATTCTACTGTATCAAGTATGCTTTGTGGCATTGCAAATTTTTGAGACTACGATTGTGCATGCCAGTTGGAATCGAAAAACGTTGGTGACATTAGTAAAGAAAAGTTCCTGGTGGAAAGAAACAGACTGCAACAGTTTGTTAAGGATGCTGAAACCAAAGAACTTCATGGTGCTCTCGAAGTACTTAGGTTCATGCAAATTTTTAACCTCAGCGATTTTTTACTTCACACAAACTCCGGGTGCTCCTCACCAGTGCTGCCAACGCTTTTTCCACAAAACTTAAGGTGATCAGAACTTTGATATCTTAAAAGTACAATCAAACGCGGTTGACTAATCTGGCGATGATTGCAATTGAGAGAACTTGCTGAAAATTGAACTTCGACGTGGAAATCAAAAGAGTTAGCTGCGAGGAAAGCAAGAAGTGTAAACGCTAAGCGGTAAAATTGCTCTTGTGAATTGCGTTTTTGATGTGGTCTAGCCCAGTGTTTTTCACCCTTTTTCTGCAGCGGAACCTCCCGCAAATGTTTGCGCTGCTCATGGAACCCTTGCATTGCAATGATCCAAGTGTCTATACTGGTACAACCGCATAGAACTGTGGTTACGAATTTCGGTCTGTTTCGGCGGAATCCCGGTTGAAAAATACTGGTCTAACCTACAGGTGCGATCTTCGTTCCGTAAAATAACTCGCTGATGTTGTTTTTTGGAATACTGGAATTGCCCTATAACCAGTGGCGTACGAGGCGGGGGGAGGGCGACCGCCCCCCTGGCTTGAAAAATTCAGGGCAAGCTCAAGTTGCTCAAAAATCCTGAAAGACAAAAAATATTTCAATACAGTGAAAAATTTCAGGGCAAGCGCAGGTTGTTCAAAATTCTGAATGATAAAAAATATATTTTCTATACAGTGAATTCAGGGCACATTCTGTTTTTCAGGGAAAGCACAAGTTGCTCAAAAATCCTGAATGTAAAAACTATATTCAATACAGTGAAAAATTTCAGGGAAAACTCTGTTTTCAGAGCAAGCGCAAGTTGCTCAAAAATCCGTATTTCAATGCAGTGAAAATTTTCAGGTCAAGCGCAAGTTGTTCAAAATTCTGAAGAATAAAAATACATTCAATACAGTGAATTCAGGGCACACTCTGTTTTTCAGGGCAAGCAACAGTTGCTGAAACATCCTGAATGTAAAAAATATATTAAATACAGCGAAAAAATTCATGACAGACTCTGTTTTCAGGGCAAGCGCAAGTTCCTCAAAAATCCTGAAAGATAAAAATATTTCAGTGCAGTGAAACATGTCAGGGAAACTCTATTTTTCAGGGCATGCGCAAGTTGTTCAAAATTCTGAATGATTAAAAATACGTATATTCAATACAGTGAATTCAGGGCACACTGTTTTGCAGGGCAAGCCACAAGTTGCTCAAAAGTCCTGAAAGATAAAAAATATTTCAACACAGTGAAAAGTTTCAGGGCAACTCTGTTTTTCAGAGCAAAAATCTGCATGATAAAAAATCAGTGACGGGCCGTCAGGGAAGGGAGTTCCTCCCCTAGCATAATCATGAAATGTGCAAAACGAATTACAGATCCAAAACAACAAATTGAATAAAAATTTGTCCTTTCATGTTGAAAAGGTGCAATTATTGTATGATTCTAATCATCTTCACAGTCAATCCATGTGAATTTGCGTATTTCTTCAAGTCAGGGGACAGTCACGAAGGGAGACAGCGACTGCTTGTGTGCCTCCTCTCACCAGGTGGCGTTCCCATTGAGCAGTTTGTGACAAACTGGTGGTGAGCGCTTGCCGTATAATTACCTTTATGTCAGCTCTGTAACCTTCATGTCAGTAACAGTGTAATGATTGTATACATTTTAATATATGCACTCCTACTATATGCTCTCGCATTTCACAGACTGGCACTTCCTTGACGTTGTGCATAATGTACTGAATATGCAGCGTTATGTCACATCAGTAGCTGGTCAGACACGCAGCTTCAGTGGTAAGGCGGCGAAGGGAGGCAGCCAATATCTCTGCCTCAATGAAAACGTTTCATTGTTGCGACATAGGCAATTCTATCCTAGTGATATGGCATCACTGGCGTGACCGACAAGTCGCGTTGGGAAAACTTGTTATGAAAATGTTTGGACTACAACAGGTTTTTGTGACATGAAAAATCTACCGAGAAGTCTCAGCAGACATGGCAGGTCAAAAAATAACATTCAAAACCAAAACTGGTTTAAAAACTTTTGGAAGCGCAATGATATACTTTGACTTTGAACGAACAGCGGAGACCAATATATGAAAAGACGTTTGGTGGGACAGAACTTGAAGATGGGGTGAAGCAGGAGATTCATCCCAAAGCTTTTCGTCTGACACTCTTCAAGGGATATCGTCAGAATGAAGTGGAGGTACTACCGAGCTGGTTTATATAGAGACTAATAAAAGCGTTCACAATGCTAAGGTAAGAGAAAACCGAGAGATTTTGAAAGACCTCATTGATGTAAATTGCTTCCCAGCCAAACAGCAATTAGCAGTGTGTAGTAACAATGAGAGTTCGATTTCCTCTAATCGTGGCAACTATGTGGAACTTTTACATACTCTTGCTGCAAAAGATGAAAAATTAGCTAGACATTTTAGAGAGTAGAGACATCTACTGTGTTCTCTGGCTTCTCAAACATGATTCAGAACGATTTAATTGCAGCAATAGGTGAGGTGGTTAGATGTGATATAAAGGAGATAAGTGCAGTCCCATTTGTTGCTGCAGAAGTAGACGAGTCAACGGATGTCACAAACAAAGCTCAGATCTCTGTCATTATGTGGCTAAAAGCGAGGTGGCTTGTGAAGTGAAGGAAGCGTTCTTGGGATTTGATGATGTGAGTAATGACA
>Ga0210059_1010574_pt1 | contig 14214 bp, 10 predicted proteins | sample Ectturendosymbi2_FD_188042 | JGI IMG/M metagenome (GOLD analysis project Ga0210059, IMG submission 188042) | Ecteinascidia turbinata endosymbiont from Florida, USA - Sample 2 (SPAdes) (version 2) | ecosystem: Host-associated > Tunicates > Ascidians > Unclassified | place: Key West, Florida... | reverse complement strand
CGATCCGGAACCGTCGCTTTTAAAACATTGCGTTCCGTCATCGAAGTCGCGTACATATTTGCATTACTAAAAGCAATCACCGTAAATTTTTTTGTCTGGGTCGAAGACAACACGCAAGGAACTTCAACCCCTTGAGTTAACAAGCAAGGTAACTACAGAATTTGCCCATAACGGCACCTCTAGAGGCTTGCATAAAGAACGTTATTGCCGAATGGACATTATAAGCGAAATGAAATGTATATAAAAGATGCCATCGGGACCAAACAAAATGTAACGTTATAGGCGAATTGACGTTACAGACGAAGCCGTTATAAACGAATTTAACTGTATAGAACAGATTGACAAGAGGTTTCAGGCCCCATTCGGATTAAACTAAAAAGTTAGTTTCAGGACAAGTTGTCCATTTTTAGGGCAAATTGTTATTTTCAGGGCAAACTTTTTCCGCCCCCCCAGTAAAATGCCTTCCTGTACGCCTATGAATCTCAATACCCCCTGGGGGTAATGAGGCAATACTTTAAGAACCCCTGAGCTAAATACGTCCACTACCAATACCTAACAAACCGTGCTGAACCTCATTGTCCTACTCCTAAAGCAGTGGTTCACCGGGGGGTACGCCTCCCAGGGGGACGTCAATAAATCTCTAGGGGAGCGCGAGCTTTTTCGCGCTCTACAACATGGAAAGTTTGATCAGTAAATTCACCAACAAATATATTTTTCTTTACAACTTATTTCATGTCAGGAGGCTTGAAACAAAGGACGCTTACGACTTTGAAGGGGTCGTGGAATAGAAACGGTTATGGTTTGGAGCGCCTTCAGTTTGGAACGACAACCAGACACACATGAGGTTGAGACTTGAGAAATTGATGAAAGAAACTGAAAAATTATATTTGAATTTAACTTATTTTCAAACTAGAAAGAGAAGAAATGTGTAAAACAACAACAGCCCGCTCAACATCAGATTTGTCGCCAAAACATCATACATCAGAAATTTCTCTCAGAACATCAGATCTGATGTTAAAACATCAGAAGTGGCAACACTGACTGCCATGACTTGAAGTGCATCTTCGAAGATTTGTTGCCATGTTATTGTTACGCAACAAACGCCAATAGTAGAACAATTTGCTCGCGAGTTTCGCAACCTGCCTCTGCAGGCAAAAAAGCGGATTTAGTGAACTGCAAGTGCAAGCTCATAACTGCACGTTACCAAAATAGTGAACCTGACTCTTGTGCAGTATGAGTATAGGGTTGCCAGATGCGTTTTGTAAAAATACCGGCCATCAACAGTGCCATATCTACAGTAATCTGTGTCGTAATTCGTAAGCGTCACAGGGAAAACAGAGAGACAATCAGTATTGTTAAGCCACAATTGATAATTTGCCCGTATTTTGGCTGGCTTACTACATTTCAGTGAGTGTGTGTGACGTGACAATCGCACCAAGGATTGCGTCAACAGCAGCAAACAAACTTTCCTGAAGGAACTGTCCTGACAAGATTCACTACCGGAATCATTGTAATGTGAGAAATTCGACGTTTGTTCCTTTCAAAGTTGCGGCAAATTATTTATTTTCAAAATACCGGCTTCGAGCAGTGATTATCAAAATACTAGCCTTTTACCGGCCTCTGCTAAATTAGCAGTAAAATACCGGCCAGGCCGGTGAAATACCGGCCATCTGGCAACCCTATGTGAGTATCATACCGGCAAATAAACTGACATTGCAACAATTAACCCAACTAATCAGAATAAAACTGCTGATTTCACGTTTTCCGGAAATTTTTCCTTCTTAGTCCCAATTTCCAGGGGGGGCAAATGCCCGTTTTGCTCTACTTTCAGTTGAAAAGGTGATGAATTTGACAGTCGACATGATAATCGATGGATTAAGTTACATTGAGTTGATATGAAATTCTGACGTAGTCTGTGCAGTGATTTGTGTCTGAATCTTTTTATGGTTTGAGGCAGTGCGTGCTTCCCTTTTGACAAGACTGTCATAAATTAATGCAGGGTTTCAAAGTCAGCTTTTGAGGATCGGTCGAGGAAAATTTATTGTGAATATTAAAATGAACAACTTTGTTGGGAATATTTTGCGAAGCAAGTTTTGCGCCTGCTGTTACATGTTGCTATCAGGCGCACGCCCTAAACGCCGATGCGCTCATGCCTATTTGCGGCGCGGCTATGCTACTTTAGGTACCACTGATGCCGAAATCTCGCTGTTGTTAACTGCATATAGTGCATTGAATAGTCCTTACCCTATCAACGCTGCAGATGTGTATTACATTCGTGATAGTAGTTGCATAACATTATGGTTACACCACAATCACAGTCAGTAGACACCAATCTGTTGGCAGATGCTTTGTTTTTTAAAAATTTGCGTAGTAAGAATATTCTGACGAAACTAGTTCGCTATCACCAGCCTACTTCTCTTTGTGTCGGATGGAATTCGTGGTTGGAACGATTTCGCTTTCAAGTGAATTGTTTTCACTTTCGTGAAGTTGTTTTCGTTCATGTGGGGCCGGCACAAATGTGTACGGAAAATGGTGTTTCGATTTGCATGAGTAGAGCTGTGGAAGTAGGATGGTTAGCACAGAATATTCGACACAGCAGCACACGTGTGCGTCTAGATGTTTCTAGTGAATAGTAACGCTATAGATCATATTTAATGATATTCACAAGCCTTATGTTGGGTTGGATTGGGTTAATCATAACAAATTAATCTTCAAAATAACGGAAAATCACCATGCATGATAGATATTTATGCTGGCCCCGCAGTTCCCCCCACACTTTTTCATTTCTAGAATCCAGGTTTGCGGAGTCGGAGGTTTTTGGGTGGAGTTGGATTCCTAACAACACTACGAGTCGCATTTTTTGTTCTGACTCTGGATGTCCAATTTGTTCATTTTTTACATCACACTCCTAATTTGGGAATTCCTGTTGAAATGGTACAATTTCTTTTGAATCTTTTGTTGAAACAGATATTTCTTGCTGTGCACCTCGAGTTCCACTGATTTTAAATCCCACTGAGCCAAATTCATTCCCTTTATATTAAAGAGTCGGGAGTCGGAAATTTTGGAAAGGTCGGAGGTGGAGTCGGATATTTTGCCTCGAACTCTGCAATCCTGCTAGAATCGCCACTGACCATAACATCCAAAGGAAAAATACCTCAGTAAATAAATAAAAGCTTTACAATTTCTTTTATTGAATACAAAGTAAAAATATTGTCCAACGTGAAACCCGCAGAAGGCATATTAAAAACCGTTTTGCTCTAAGCATGGCATCCGTAAATCATGTTCTTTATGATCAGAATCCAGCAGGTTTAGCATTTTGTGAGGAAACGGGCGGACCATGAAACCGATAGCAATCCTGTCAACAAATACTTGTGTACGACATTTACGGTCTACGATCACAGGATGCAACATGACTTGAGAATAATAGTCAGTCATCACAACACGGAGTACGGAATTGCAACTAATCGCAAAATAGTTGAGGACCGACGCAACTCACTTTCACTCAAACAAAAACCGTTCGCAAAAAAGCGTAACAACGCAATCAAGACAATCGAAGTTCCACGTTAAAAGAGACTAGCACCGAAATTCCATATTTTTGAGATCGCCTTCAACCTTCTTTCCTTCACGAGCTTCGCTAAACAGATTGGGATTCGTGTTTTATTATATTAGGACCCCTTTATTATCTTAGTTTTCTTCGACGTAGGCCACGTGCCATGACTGGAGACAAGCATGACCTGCGCTCAAGTGAAGATCACCGAATAACTAGATGGGATCATTTTACAAGCAAAAGTGCTGCTCAGGTAGATTGGCACTTCAATAGCCCAGGTTTCGACCAGGGCAACTCGCTGTTCCACACAGCTCGCTATTCGCAAGTTGGTGGATATCGAATGTGTTGCAGGGGCAGTTGATTTTCTTTAATTCTCTGCAAATGCCATTAATACAAACCGAACAGGTCTTTTTTGTATACTTAGAACAGATATTTTCGAAAATTTTTCAAACAAAACTAAATGACACAACCAAAACTTTTTTCAAAAACGTTAGCACAGCGCAAGCCACCATAAACACAGCCAACACACATATGTTTGCTAACAACAATGTGAGGAGTCATGTTTCATTCGCATGATTTACAATTAGCTTCAATGCAATTAAAAACTGAGGCTGAAAACCTTTTTTCAAAATGTAGTACATCGACTCCAAGTCCCCAAATTGAACTATGGAGCACTACAAATCGGTGGAGTTTTTCTCAAATTTCAGAATGTCAAGCCAAACAAAGCTCCAAGACCCCAAATTGAATTATGGAGCACTATAAATCGGTGGAGTTTTTCTCAAATTTCAGAATGTCAAGCCCCTCTGAACAAACGTAAAGGCCCCTGTTGAAAACTTTCTGGTGACGGTTCTGGCCCATACATCTGCCACACCAAGGCCATGATTGCACTAGTTGAATACAGAACCAGGTACTTGGATCACCCACAAAAAAAACAAATTCCAAAACTTGATTTTGAACGGTAGGTAATTCCCGAGCCGGTGACACAATATTCACTTTAAACATTCGGAAGCCATACAGCTGACTTGAAAAAGGAGGGTAAACTCAGAGCATGAACACTTAAAAAAACGAAACCCACAACTGCATGCCAATGATTTATGTTTAAAATGCACAGTTTCAACCAAGCCCTTATAACAAAATTCAATTAAACTCAAATTGTTTTGTGGAGCAAGAACACTGTTGTTGCTACAGGCTACGTACGCGCGTCAGGGTTGTTTCAGATATAAGGAAATGCGAAACATCGCCTAAACTCCGAAACCGCAGTTTTTCTTAATAAAGCTTTCCGAGGTTTGCCCCATGTGAAATATATCGGCAGTCAAAGCTCGTGTTTAAGATTGGGAATGTGTAGATGCCAACTCCACTTTGAAGATTCAATTGCCTGTCACACTAGAATATTGATTATTACATAGCTTATCGATTTGTAAAGTCGAGGTTTTACGTTTAAATCGTTGACGTCATGTATGTCGATGTCCATGTCCAACTCACGCCTATGCTTTCTGTAGATGAAACAAAATACAAGCACGATTTTTTAAAGACGGAAATGCGTACTGCCGCGTTTGCACTGCTTGAAGCTCCATAAAATCATTACCACAGCATGGGCTTCATCGATTCTCCATGAAAATCATAACCCGTAAAAACTGAGCTGTAGCTCAGGAGCGTGACAGAAGTTGTGAAGTGAACGCGTGTGTGTCTACAAATAACCATTTCACCGTAAAAGTTTGATCATTTCAGACTTGACAGATAAAAACTGAGGAGCTGACAGAACGCAGACTTTAGTTCCAGATGGATACTTCACAAATATAAAACTTCACTCGTCCAGATATTTTCATTTATTTTCGAATACGTGGCTTCCGTCATTGTATCAATCACCATGTTGCAAATGTGGGTGCAAGTTGCCTCTGACAGTGCTACCAGACAAGTGAAGTTTTTCAAGAGTCGAAACAAATGCGCAGCACGATTTAAGCGTACGAAAATATCCAATCTACAATGGTTACATACAAAACTCTACGAACGAAAACGTGAAGTGCAGTTTTGAAACCCAAGCTTGCACAACATCTTTTGGTGGCAATGTGATTTTTCCGAAGATGTTTATCTCGGAAAATGAACAAAGGAGAAATTCCCAGCAAGTTTTACTCATGCCAACAGGAATGGCAAAGGTAATCAGCTTTTAGTCCTCATTGATCATCCGGCCCATCCAGGTCCGCTTCTATCTTCGGAAGAGTCAACGACGGATGTACCGCGCCAGACGTTGCATGAAAGACGGTCTTGATACGAGACACCACACACGAAGGAAGTGGGACTTGCATGTCTTCTTCTAGGTAGCCCCAGCACCAGCGTACAAATTGACAATAGGCAACATAGCGATAACGCCTGCGAAACAATATCGCACATCAGTGAATGGCACTTTTTCGTATCAAACACATTCCATAATATTTCCAAAAAACAGTCAAACCTATAGATGTTCATATCATAGGAAGATCCCTTACAAAAAATAAAATCAGATTTTTTTCTCTCTGTCCCGGAACAAAACGATTGGTATTGTTAGGTTGTACAAAGTGCCAGGTGCTCATCGGTACCATGCATGAAGCCTAACGGCAGTATATGTTGCAAAAATGCTCACTAGAGTTCTTAAATAGGCTACGATGAAACGAGACAGTGTCATAAACACTTTTGCATAAATTACAAAAAAAACATAACTTTTTCATACTGATTGATATCCATTAACATTGTAAAAAAGTTTTTGGGTTGTAATACCTTCAACAATTTCATGCCTGTATAGCTGCCTACCACTTAAGATGCACGACGATTCGCAAACCACCACAACCAATGGAAATTTCCTATTTTGGGTAGTGTTCTGCATATTACACAGCACTCAGTGAAGTGATTTGAGATAATTATGTAGTACAACAATGCAATAAAAATATACCAATGCAACTTGCAAAACAGCCTCAACATGTAAAAAACATAAAACCCGAAAACACTGGTTTAAATTCATGATTACCTGCGAAACCTACTCAAACTAATTACTTAACTGCAGCCTGGTACACAAAAGTAATAATGCAAAAGTGCAACGTTTTAAGTTCACGGAAGCCCTCCGCGAGCAAGCATTGACTAATACACCTGTTGGAATACCTCAAAAATAAAAAAAAACGTCGTTCAGTCTTCCACTCCAGGTGGTAACCAAATGAAACCATTCAAACATATACACCCTGTACAACCATGGGTAGAGATATTGTTTCAACATCAGGTTTGACTCCAAGCCTTTTCATCAGACCACATCACCAAAACAAGAATTCTAGCATTTTATGTACATTAAAAAACACAGAAAAGGGTCAACAGTACTAACACCCTCACAATAGCAATCATCCTCATGAAAAAAACTAACTGCAATAAACCTCGGTTAATTCGGATTCGACTTGACCGACGATTTTATCCGGTTTAGGCGAAGACCCGGATTAACCGAAGATGGTTGTTTCTGGCCTGACGTCATCTAAGTAGTGAGATATCGGTGAAAATTGCCAAGTTGAACATCTTTACAACTCAACAACAGCCTTTCGCAGAAGCAAAACGAATTTATCGATGTATTTACAATGTTACACCAGACTAGTAACCGCCAAATCCAGGTAGTTATGAACACTACTTGACTGCGAAGAAATCTGGGATATTGGACTGACACAGAGGTTTCTGCGACTGGTCCATAAGCAGTCACTCTATTTGGAAGGTAACGCCCTTCAGACATCTTACCGAGTACAGTACACTCAGGGTAATGCTCTACACACGCACACTCAACACTGATCAATAGGCTGAAACCATGGTACGGTGGCGTGCCTTGAGCGTTATATTCAACGTAAAATGCTATGCCCGCGTGTGACGTAATAATCCTCTCTACGACTAGTCGGATGTAGTGCTCAGTTGCGGCTGTTTTTTTTTTCATAATTCTATCCGCTCATTGGTGATTGTGAGCACGCTTGTGTTGCATCTGAAAGCTGCTGAATCTTCCTAGAGACCAGCCAATGCACTTAAAGGACACAACAGCGTGGAAGTACAGAAAAATCCAGATTACAAGATGTGAAAAGTGCAAATTTTATCCGGAATTGGCAAAGATCTGGATTAAAAAATCTGGATAAACCGAAGATTTTTATAAAAAAAAACGTTAGAAATCATTTGTACCACTGTTTTTATCCGGTTTTGGCGAAGATCCGGATTAACCAAGGTTTACTGTATATATATATATAAAACAGCAATTTTTAACAAGTGGCCATGATATATGTTTAAGCAAATTTTCAGGAACAAAATGAGAGTTTTGCATGAAAAAACTTTCAAAAAAGTTTTGACCACGCATGAAAACCCAATGTTTTATATCACAGTTAAAGCCCTATAAAAAAAATTCACGAATAGCACCATTTGATATATCTGTACCAACTTCTTTCTTGTGCCCTTAAATAAGTGGACCACAAAAATGCTACAGCTTTGTTATACAGTATTTGGAGATTAAGATCTTATCTAGTAGTGGGATTAAAAATTTTTACGAACAAGTTCTCTCACTCCAGGACTCACTAAGAACAGGTTCTCTCAATATCGCAGTCTCCCGAGGCAAACCATGCTCGTTCGAACAAGATTTTAGTCTAACCTGATTTTAGTCTTGTTTTTCACTACTAAAAGGTCTGTGAGAGGTTTGCCAAAACAAGTTATAAGTAAAAGGTATTCATGGGTAAAAATTGAGAACCTCTGACTTAAGCAAAAAAACGGTTCTTGGGATTTAAGAAATTCCAAGAACAGGTTCTTGCGAACCAGTCCAATCCCATCACTAATCTCATCTTAAACACTGTCTTCTGATATTTTGTTACTGCAGAATCGTTCAGAAAGAAAACGCATTTTTTCTCAAGCTAAGTTACGCTTGGTGATACAAACACACTTCACTTGTTGTGGAAAACACAACAAGTTCATGGTCCCAACTGTTTCGAACACCAGGCAAAAAATAAGACCTTGTGTGCGAACTATGGTTTATATTTATGTGGTGACTTGTGTTGTATGCGATGGACAGCATGTTGGCCAAACAGGAAAGAAATTTTCCACAAGATGGCCAGCACACCACGGACAAAGCAGGTAATACATATGACAGCATTCAAATGGCCTTATACCAGCACTATTCAATGTTTCATGGCATCAAAAATAAACCACCTATTCATTACTCTTAACTGTTACCTTTGTAGGACCACACAGTTTTGACTCTCTGGATACCTGTGAAGATAAATGGCTTACTAAACACACAAATTAATATTCAAAGCATGATCTTCCCATCATCCCATGTGTGAAATAATTCTTGCTGAACATTTTGTTAACTTGCAGAGCTGATATTTTTTCCAATTTTGCTTTGTCCACCTGTTTGATCCTTTGCCATATACCAAATTTTTAATTACTAAATTTTGTGCCTGTAAGACTGCTGTTTGCTTACGCATTCCATTGCTGTTTTGAGTCATTGCAGTGTTGCTCATAGCTGTGATTTCATAGATGTGGTATTGCTGATGATCTTTAATTGGTGCCAGATAGTTTTTAAGTTTTAGTGAAACTAATCATTTAAGAATGGCATATTTCCAGTTTTTTTTACTTGCCACAGCTTACACTTTGATTTGTTCATTTTAGTTTGCTTGCTTTCTCCAAGATTGCTTTGGCTTTCAGCATCTTTCAGTCTGGAGGATGCACAGATTTAGATGAAATTGATTTTCCTAATAAAAAACTTGGCTGATTCAACTGCATTAGCATGGTGGAGACTAATTACTTGCACACAGATGTGCGCAAAACTGAATCTTCACAACATAATGCTAACTATTCAAATCAATGCTTAAAATACATTAAAAACAGAGGTAAGGGAATTACTGCCTGATAAGGTATGACAACTACTGGTTGTTTAATCAATACAACAAAGCAGCGACAATCTCAGTATACTATCATCAAAACTGTATGACACGCTTCCTACTTAGTATGCAGAAAGCTTATGCATTTTCATGTTTGGCAGAAATTAGAATAATTTCTTGGACATATTTATTAGAACTAGTTTATACATAAGGAACAATAATATAAAAAAACTACGATTTTATTTATATCATAAAGATGTTCTGAAAAATAACTATGTTCATTGTTAGAAAAATTCACTGAATCAAGTGCAGAGTGTTGCATCACAGAGTACACAGCTGGCATATATACACAGAAAATAGGAGGCAATGCTAACAACCAAATATCGTGAGCAGTGGATTAGCAAAGAGTCTATCATCTTTTAGTCAAACATTAAAAAGTGAATAAACAGGAGAGCTAGCATCAAAATTTTGTGATGGGTGGATTTCTAGAATCAATATAAACTTGAGTTGGGCCAAATTTCAAACGAAATGTGCTGCTGATGAAGAAAGTTATTTACAAAAACATTCTTGTTTTAATCATTGGTTTCTGTGTTATTGTTTCTACAAGAACAGTCAGATTACAGGTTTGTTTCTGTTCTGCATTGTGCAGTTCATGTGCAATCCTGTTTTTGCACAATTCATCCGTAATCAGCACTAATCAGGTGTGTAGAGCAAAATATTGCATGAAACCATGGTAGTGCACAATGTATCTACTTGAACAGACAGCAGACACTTGCATGATATTTTCTAGACAGCAACACAGATGAAAAATCAAAATAAGATATTATCTGTACAACCCAATAAATATTGTAAACCTACTGCTTTCAAATTTAATGCGAAGTATACCTAATGCTTGTGTAACATGACACCCAGCATTAAGTTCATCAAACATAATTTAAGGCAACTAAACCAATGCATGATTCATGCAAGTACTAGTAAAGTATCAATATCTGAAAAAGAAAATGCACTTACTCATAATCTTCTGAAACTGATAGTTCACCAACACTTTGCTTGTGTTGATAGAAAGCAACTTGAAGCACCCAATCATTTAGGCACACAGCACTAAAGCCAGGGTGATCTGTGATGCATTTAAGCTGAGGATGAATGTTTTTCATTCTACTCTGAATTGCTGGAACTTCACAGCAGCAAACACATTTTTCAGGAACTGACATCTTTTTGCATTTGCTGCATTTGCACCTGCAAGTACCATTTATTAATAATGTTCGCAGTTTCTGTACACAAAATATATGCATAAATGTGAAATTTTATAGAAACCAATTCTTCATTACAAGGATTACTATCAAAAACAGTTTATGCTACAACATACAGGTTACATTTCTAAATTTGGTTGGGACCTATGCTCAATCGCAAAATCAAAAGACATGTATTATTCGATACTGCAACAGGCAATTTAAACTTCATTGTAATCGTCTGCAAGGCTTTCAAATCTGCTGATGTAGTGTGGTACTCTATTATTAAGTTTGCAAACCTTGCTCAATTCGCTATTGAAAAACTAGTAATACACATAGATAGACAACTTCTAACACATCTACCCAAAATAAATTTCAAAACACTTAACAATATTTCAGGCATGCAGCTAGGGAGGAGCAATTGTGGCATTTCCCCCCCGAAAATTTCAAAACATTGCATAACAATTTTGACATTTGCAGAAACTTTCAAAGAATAAAGATGAAATTTGGTATTCTAATCATTTAGAAAAGTCTTATTTGATTTTTTCTTTGTTGTACTGGTTAATTATCTTCATACAAGATTTATCTTGAGTCAGGCCATATCATGGAAAATTTTGTAAATGAATGGTATTTAACCACGAATATGCTGGAATTGTCAAAACTTGGGAGATAGTTTAACATGTTGGTATTTCTGAAGCATTCGTTATCCTTTTGTTCATGTACCACTCAGAAAATTTTCAGAAATTCAGTGTGTGTGTACACTTTGATTTTGTTTCTTGCCTATCTTCTGAGGAAGAGTTTGCATAGACTCTCAAAACATCAACAATAGATACTGCATTGTTATCACACCAGTGGAGCAAAGTTATAGCCAGTAGACTATGCCTGGCGGCTTGGTTTTGCAGAAGTTGGAGAATTGACTTCCTCTTGACCCAAAAATATGAACTGCTACAGAGCAACAGTCATCTGTATGGATGCGAAAGGGTTATGGAAACCCAGGCAGAGTTTCATTTTAGCTGGGTTTACACTTTCTCTGTCAAGCTCAGCTCCTTGCGAAACTGAGCAAATAACGATAGATACCAGTTGCGCCCAGCACTCCCGCGCAACTGTGTTGATCATCCAGCAGACTGCAACCTCTTCAAAACTATAACCTTATTAAATTCGCACTAATTCGGCCATCAACTTTAAACCACAATAGAAATTTATGAAACTTTCGAGGGGCGCCCAACAAGACAACCTGTTTTGCAGGCTTTTTTTCAGTGTCCCAATGCCTTCATTCAATTTTTGCATGAAATTGTTTAATGTTTGCGCCAATAACTCTCTCTCTCTCTCTCTTTCTCCCCTGGTGACAGAAACAGCATACTATGTTCACATTGTTTTAGCTTTGCATTTGTTTGGGGTTACTGCAGACTACTATTTAAGAATTTTTGCATTTTATGTTCAGTGCTTAACTGTTGCTGGGGTTTCACACCCAAGCTCTAACGTTGCAAGGAAAATTCAAAATTTCACAAGGGCCTCAAAGTTATTAGGCATTGTTTAGGTAGTACTGGCAAAAGTGACAAGGCCCACCAGCATCTGGTGGCGAGCCTGACCCAACTATTCGTAATAAAGTTCAAGTTGCATTCCTTTCAAGAGTATTTCAGTTGGCAGACGAAGTCTCGTATCTACGATTGAAACAATATTATCAGTGATTAAATGTATCCTAACATTGATACTAGTCTCTTCGACTCTCTTGTACCTGACAACCTCACCACTCGCAATATCATCTGCAGAAATTATCTCATTGCAAATATGTTCAACTGAAGTTCCAAAAATCTAGATTAGGGGTGTGGAACCTATTTATTATCACAGGCCACATCAATCGTATATCATCTCTGGCGGGCTGCAAAATCAATTAATTTTATCCTAAATTTCTACCTTTTTCTAACTATGAGGAAGAGTGACTTCTTTTGACTTATCACCCTGAGAGCCAGTGTATGAATATATCGTACCTGGAAATCGGCCTAAACCCAGCAGTTTTTGTTTGCCTTACCAACACCATAGCTCCTCCGTCGATTGCGCTAGAGAGCTGTTCAAACCCTCACAGGATTCAGCAAGCCTTCTAATCTGCTCTCCAAAATATTTTTTTGGTTGGGGATTGCAGATTTTTGTGAGTGACGTCATAAGTGAAGTAGTTTTTGGGTCATTTTGGCTCATGTTACCTGGCCTAAGGCCCACCTGCTAGGCCAAAGTATTTCGCTCAAGTTTTTATTGGAAACTAGGATCGAGTCTGAGTCTTTTGAGCCTTTGATTGACTTTCAAATGTTTCTGGTTCAAAATTATGATATAAAATAAAACAAATTAATTAATTATCTCATTACCTAATTATCAAATATTTTGTTTACTTTTGATCATAACTTTTGAACCAGAAACCCCAGCAGATCGTCGAAAGTATCAATAGACTCGGATTATAGCCTAGTTGCCAATAACAACTTCAGCGAAATACTACCATCTTAACGGTTTGGGCCCAGGGTCAGATGAAGTGGGCCAAGGTGGCCTAAAAGTCCTCCATTTATGACGTTACTCACAAAAAATCCATACCCCCAACCGAAAATTTTTTTCTGAGTGCAGACTAGAAGACTTGCTGAGTCTTTTGAGCCTTTCAACAGTTCTCTACCGCTTTTGCCGCCAGAGTTATGCTTGCACAAAGCCACGTGCGATCCATTTTTTTGGTGCTAAATTCTCGAACATTACCAGATGCAAAGGAGTACCTGCTTATCATGGAGCTTCATTTTGAAGCAACAATGTACTCTAACTTGGGTAACGAAAGTTCTGTTGCAGACCATATCAAATGTTCACGCAGGCCACAGGTTCACCACTCCTGATCTAGATAATGGATTTGATGTATTTGCTAAAACAAGACAAAATGTTAGGCAGGTTGACTAGTAGCCCATACTAGTCTCATCGCTATGGGGGGCTTAGCCCCCCAAACAAAGCTCCAAGCCCCCAAATTGAATTATGGAGCTCTATAAATCGGTGGAGTTTTTCTCAAATTTCAGAATGTCAAGCCCCTCTGAACAAACGTAAAGACCCCTATTGAAAACTTTCTGGTGACGGTTCTGGCCCATACATCTGCCATACCAAGGCCATGATTGCACTAGTTGAATACAAAACCAGGTACTTGGATCACCCACAAAAACCAAATTCCAAAACTTTCAAATTAAAAAAAAATGCAAATCAGAAGACTCGCTGCATCTTTTAACACTTTGAGAGTTGGCCTACGATATATTCATACTTCGATTTCAGCTTAAAAAACAGCAGTTTTCAGTTGCCTTACCAACGCCCTAGCTCCTCCGCCGATTGCGCTAGAGAGCTGTTCAACGGCTCAAACGGATCGGCCAGTCTAGTAGATTGCACTCGACAAAAAATTGTTTGGTTGGGGGGTGCGGATTTTTTGTAACTGATGTCATAAGTGAAGCAGTTTTAAGGTCATTCTGGCTCATGCTGCCTGGCCTGGGGCCCAACCGCTAGGCCAAAGTTTTTCGCTGAAGTTTTCATTGGAAACTAGACTCGAGTCCGAGTCTTTTGAGCCTTTGATCGACTTTCTAGC
>Ga0210059_1010573_pt1 | contig 14214 bp, 7 predicted proteins | sample Ectturendosymbi2_FD_188042 | JGI IMG/M metagenome (GOLD analysis project Ga0210059, IMG submission 188042) | Ecteinascidia turbinata endosymbiont from Florida, USA - Sample 2 (SPAdes) (version 2) | ecosystem: Host-associated > Tunicates > Ascidians > Unclassified | place: Key West, Florida... | reverse complement strand
ATTTTTAGATATGACCTAATCTTTCTTTCTTGTTAGGTATGACTTGATCTTTATTCTTAGGTATGACATAATCTTTATTCTTGGGTATGAGATAATCTCTATTAATAGGTATGACATAATCTCTATTCTTGGGTATGAGATAATCTCTATTAATAGGTATGACATAATCTCTATTATTAGATATGACATAATCTCTCTTGTCATGTACTTCTTCCCATAGTCTTGTTATGCCTTTTTTCCATGACCTTGTAATGACCTATTTTCTTGGTTCTCTCTCTTTCGTTCGCCTTTCAATGCATTGAGATTTGATCCCTTGGATTATATTTGGAACGCAAATCTGCGTGGCTTTAGTGTTTGTTATTTGAGTTGTAGCACGCATTGGTTTGCGCTGCTACAGATGTTAAATGCTTTACGTAAGTGTATGTTTCGTACTTATTCAAACCCGTGGATGGCACAAATCGGTCAAAGCAAAACATCGTTTTTCTGTTTGACTTTTATCTTAGCCTGCACTGAGGCAAAACAACCGCACGAATAGTTTATTCTGGTCTGTGTCAATGTCACTTCTGTATTGGTGTTAATTATTAATTTTTAAACAATATCCTTTTAGGCTGAAGTTCTTCCTAAACTGCATGTAATGCTGAGACGATGACAACATGTATTGCTCTGCGGGCAGAGCCGTTGCAGCAACCCTTGCAGGACACAACCAGGTCGGAAAAATTTTGGTGCAATTTTAACTTGTTTGTTTTGAATTGCAATTACCTTAAAAACTTTAAAAGGAACAAAAAATTGAAGAAAATAACCTTGCCTACGCTTCAGATGTTATCGCTTTTCGTATGTACTGTACTTTAAGCTCTTTCGACAGCACAGATAGACAGTATCGCATTGTGGGTTTTTCATTCAAAAACGGTTGGATTAAAGGTCGACGAAGTGAAAGTGGTGTTACTTTTACTCGAACACCAATTTTGACGATTGCCAAAAGTTAACTTTGGACTTTGTTGCAGGATCTGTAAATTTTAAGCAGTATTATATTGATAGAATCATGACCAGAAACAAACGTTACCAGTGCAATCTACCGCAAAACCTTTTGGAGAAAGCTGTTCGTGAACTAAATGAACCCAGAGAGAATGCAGAACGCTTGAAAGCAATAGATGATTTGAGATCAACAGTGAAGAAATCTTGTCCTGAAATTGAATTGCTTAGGGATGATGATTTGTTCTTTTTGGCTTTTTTGAGAGCAAAAAAATTCAACCAGGAAAAAGCTTTGAAAACGATGGTAAATTTTCACAATCAGCGACGCAATTGGCCAGAGGTTATGGACAAAGTTTCTAGTCCTGTAGTACTGGGCGATTTTCTTTCGCATGGGCCAAATGTACCCTTGAAAGGCAAAGCAAAGGATGGTTCGACTCTCATCGTTGGTCGTCCTGGGATAGGAGTGACAAACTCTCTGACTGATTTTATTGCAAGTAGTTTATTAACCATTCAGGAGTTGGTTCTTGAAGACGAAGAAACACAAATATCAGGTGTTACCAACATTGAAGATTTGGCCTACGTAAGCCTTGAGTTCGCCAAACAGATGAACCCAAGCTTGGCGAGCAAGTCCTTTGGAATGGTGCAGGATGCGATGCCTGTTCGTTTGAAAGGGCTGAATATAACCAACGAGCCAAAGTTTTTCGAAGTGTTTTGGGCAATTGTGTCACCGTTTATGGCAGAAAAACAGAGGAAACGATTTCGTGTTCACGGAACAGACTTCACCAACCTTTACGAGGAAGTCGCTGACCGTTCTGTCCTTCCACATATGTTTGCTGGAACTGGACCGGAACTGCCAGTCGAAGAATGGAAGATAAAACTTATGGGGGAATCAACCGCGTTATGACTTGTCGCAAGCAACCAAGCGCTTGAGGTTCATTTGCGAACATAGAATTAGTGCACAGAAAATCTGCTATGAATTCTGTGTTCCTCAATAAAAATGGCTTTTCGCTTTGCTTGCGAAAGTGAAATGTTTTTCAACTTCTTTCTGTCTTTGTGCAATATAATTTATAAAGCACTGTTAAAATGAGGCTCGGTATCTGCACTAGAAAACACTTTTTATCTAAAATGTAAAAAAACACTACTTTGGTGTTTGTGTTTTGTAGATTTTAAGTGTGAAAATATTCTGAAGCTTTGAAAAAGCTGCTAGTGGTTTTTCAACAATAGCCAAAAATGTCATCCTTCCTTTGAAAGCACAATTCACGTAAAAGAATTGTTCGAAATTAGATCAATTTACATATTTTGAAAAAGTATGTTTCGCAGCAATGATTTTTTCTAGTTTTTCCATTTTTTGATGGAAAGTATTCGTTTTCGCTTGCTTCCTTTATTTTCTTGTTTTCTTCAATTGCACAGTATGGGTTTGCTGTGTTGAGAGAAAGGTCATGTTGATAATGGGTGCTTTCTATATATATTTTCGATGTACTCATACATCAGGCAATTTAATTGTAGCCTGAGGTTGTTGCTGCAAAAGCCGAATGGTCAGCACACACGCTGTGGAGAAATAAAAGCAGATGAAATGTTAATGACAAACTGGGGTTGATTTCACAGCCACTATTATTGGAATGTCCTGAATTATCAAACCAACCTTGATTTATTGAATTCGTGATTCAATATGTTCTTAGTAAAAAGTTCAAGCCACTTCACATTAAAAATTCTTTATTAATACGGATTAAGTCAGTAGTAACTCTTAAAAGGCAGCCAGCAAAATCGTTATCGAATGAAACATCCTTCAGACACGTTCTACTCAGATGCTCATCACCAAGTCATATTTCCATTGTTGAAAAAGCTCGAATAACTTCAAATTAATCGTTTTTGCTTTATTTTGGCTTATAATCAAAACAGTTTTCTCAAAATGTATTTTGCAAGATACTCATTGTGTTTAGCTGTGAAAACGCATGATTATTGGCAGTGTTCTATAACAGCTACTGCAATCAGTGATTTTGTGAATTGCAAGAGCTAGAAATAATAAAACGAAAACACTTTTCAATTATAAGCTTGGTTTTAGTTTTTGGTAGTCTATTATAAAAATGTGTATTGATTGCCTTTAGCCTGCATAGTGAAATTATTTATTTAAAATTTTGCAAGATTTTCAGAAAGTATTCATTCCCATTTGTTAGCTGTAGTTTGATAAAGAAAAGAGAGTGATTCATGGCAGTAACCTATCAGCGGTATGATCTTCTCCATCCAGCAACCATAAGTGAACACAGACAATGCTATAGCATCTGTAAATGTGGTTGGTTCGATTTTATTATTCTGAAAAACAAAAAGAGCGTTTAGTACTCACACAAATGTTCTACTTTATTTTCTGCAAGTTCCAATTCATGATACTTCCGATTGTCAATAATCGTTCTAAAGTTGCACGATTATACAGTTTCCTGGTGGGAAATATTCCCTTGAGGTGTTGTATCTATACAAAGGAATCATTCTACTGCAATGAATCAGACACTAGGAAGTTTACTAAGTACATGTTTGGCCTATACTGAGCAGCAGAGCAGGCACCTTCAGCTCCTATTCAAATAGAACGTCGTGAGAAACGCTATTATTTCATCAAGTGATAAAGTGTTGTTGCAACACTAACATTGCTCAGAACGAGAGTAACCGCAGATTCATGCATTTGGTATATGTACGTGGTAGATAAGCCAGTGGTGTGAAGCTCCGTCTGACGGTTAAAAACTGAAAGCCAAGTCACTTCAAGGACCGCGAAAGCCACTGTATTAGCTTTTAGGCAATTTCGTTCATAATCCGACAACCGATTGCACTAGAGCAGAGGTTCTTAAACTTTTTCAATGACGCCCCCAATGGCGTTAATCACTGATACTCGCGCCTCAACTAACACCAAAATCAAACACAAAGAAACAGAAAAATCTATTTGACATTATCCTGCTTTTCAACGATATGTCGCTGCAATACTCGCGCCCCCCTTGCAAACTTTTCACGCCTCTCAGTTTAAAGAATCCAGGCACTAACGAGTTTAGGTCATTTAGCACTTGAAAAAAATTTTGGTGTTGGTGTGACATCATGAGGTATTGGGACCTATGAAAAAATCCTAACTGCCAATTTACCCGTTTTTTTAAAGTGCACAGAAATCCGCATCTTATGAGGTCTTCATTGACTCTCTAGCGCGATCGGTCGCCGAGTTATGGCGGAAATTTGACTCTGCAGTTCTGCAATGGGTTTGGTGGTCCTTTCAAAGGGCCAGAATGCACTCGTTCTCCCTCTAGCGAATAGCACAGTTAAGCGGGCGCAGGCCGTTGCTATAGCAAAGATGATCGGATAGTTGTTTTCATGTGACGTTGGTTCGATGCATTTTGTTATTTTTCTTTTATTACGTGTTGAACGTCTTCAATCCAAAATTGATTTATGCTGGCAACAGGGCTGGCTGAGCAGTTGACCCATATAGTCTTTCGCCAACACTTTGTGATTTAAATATGTCAGAACACATCAATTTGCTAAACCTGAATTTTTTGATGTTTTTATATTCTCATCAGGATTTAATTAATTCGTGCTCTTTGATGTTGTTCTATTTCCCCTTGTTGCATTCGTGTTATTTCGTGATTTGAGTCACATAAATGCATGAATAAACCATTACCATTGTGAGACCTAAGCTACACAAAGCCTGTTGTGACCGAGTAACACGTGCGTTAACTCATAACAAGCGTTGCTGCCGCTACATGCATGAAATCACTTTGTTCTGACTTGTTTGTGATCGACAGTGTGCCGCTGATCGCCAGGAATTTTCGTAATAGAATATGCCCATTTTTGACCAATAGACCTCATATGTAGGAATATACAAAAACTATTCTGAAAATAACAAAGTTTCATGTCTCAGCATCATTTACTCCTTGTGCCTGTGCACCTGTATGCTTCGAAAACAACATAGCATGGAAACAACACCACTGGGGGCGGATCAGCCTGCTCGTCTTAGACAGATGAACTTGCTCGTCTTGAGAAAAGTGTAAGCGTCTCCCACAGCCTCTACTTTTCAGGTGTAGTGATCGCCGCGGGGCCTCTTCTGGTACTCCAGCAAGCAGGTCACTTGCACATGGCCTCACCTACGCAAATTTTCCCGTAGAAACGCCTTCACGTGGTGCCCCTGTTCTTGAACAAAAGTTGCTATGCGACGTGGCGCGTCCGAGTACTCAGCGGTATATCTGAGCAATTACCGTATTTATTCGAGTATAACGCGCAAAATTTTGTACGGAATTTTAATCAAAAATTAAGGGTGCGCGTTATACACGAGTTTTTTCATCAGCACGCTTTATTTTTATTTCTTTTTTTTTCTTTCATAATCTTTCTGCAGCCTTTACTCATTCTTTACGCTGGAATGCGCAATCTTTGTTTCTTTCTTCTTTCTCTTTAAAAATGCTTTGGTAATTCTTAGTCTCTGTGCACGTGCAGGCTTTACTCATTTTTGCTTTACTCAGGCTTTACTCACCAGTGTACCGTATGTTATCAATAAATGATTTGTTACAGCCACATGTCTTCAACAGCAGTTTTTACTTTCTATCTTTAGTCAGAGCTAAGAAAAAAGGAAAAAAAATGTATACCAATTTTCATTCAAAAATTAAGGGTGCGCGTTATATACGAGTGCGTGTTATATTCGAATAAATACGGTACTTGAGGTTGGCATGACCCTCAGCCTTGGTCGGCGGCATGCCTATGAGAAGGACACTCTAGTTCAAACCATGCGCTTGCCCCTTGGCGAATCAGGCGTACGAGGGTCCAGAATCCTACCGGCTGTGAAGGCAAGGTGGCGATGTGTTGGAATCACGCCAATACAGGTTTCCAAACATGGGAGTTACTGGAAGGTTCCTGCAACCTCTCTGCAACTCAGTTGTCTTGGGCCCACCCATGCCACTGATCTTGCATGCAGGGGGGACAAAATGGTGGATCAAAGGCTGCGAATCTTTCCTCCACCATCAGTTGCGCAAGTTCTGCTCAACGAAATTTTCCCCTTTTATCCCGAAAGACCTGCGGCGAGGATCTAGCAGGTGTCGGAGTCAGGTCTTGGATGAGACTGGGAGCCTCTAGTCTGTTATTACCACGTAGGCAACTCAGGTCAGATGGTCGTTGGAGCTTGGGACAGGAACAGCAAGCTCCTTCGGCAGCTTCCTGGGTGACTGAGCAGCCGTATTTAGGATCCACACTGCTCACCTCAACAAGAGGAGGGGCCTAGAAAAGGTGGTCCAAAAATTGTCTGTTCCATTGTTGACCCAAACGGTAGACTGCGACCGTTAGGGCATCCCTCCCAGCAGTCGACAACGCAAGCAATTAGTAAAATCTTGACACATCAAAGTTGCTACTTGGAATCTACGAACCCTGATGGATGCAGACAACTCTAGCCGTCCTCGCCGACGAACTGCTCTCACAGCTTCTGAACTGTCGCGTTACAACATTGGTATTGTAGCATTGAGCGAAACTAGGCTCGCAGATGAGGGCTCACTGAATGAGATTGCCAGTGGCTATACTTTTTTTCTGGAAAGGGCTTCCAGCAAATTCCCGGCGTATTCACGGTGTCGGGTTTGCCATTCGTACCAAACTGCTTCAGACTCTACCTGAATCTCCGGGAGGGATCTCAGAACGTCTGATGACTCTGAGAATTCCCCTCGCAAAACATCGATATGCCACTTTCATCAGCACGTATGCTCCAACACTAGCATCTAACGATGAGACTAAAGGCCACTACTATGCGATGCTGCGATCCACGTTAATGCAAGTACCTCGCAAGGACAAGCTCATCGTACTTGGAGATTTCAATGCAAGAAGTGGCTCTGATTCTACGATCTGGGGAAATGTCATGGGCAAGCATGGCGTAGGTAATATCAACAGCAATGGTCATAGGCTTCTTAGACTCTGCTCAGAGTTTGATCTCTTTGTGACCAACACATTATTCCAACTGAAGCACAAACATAAAACAACGTGGATGCACCCTCATCAAGACTGGTTTGACAGCAATGATGCTGAAATACAAAAACTGCTTACGAGCGGAACACTGTATTTGCCGCCAAACTCCGAAACCCCAACTCAGTTATACTCCAGCGCAGATGGGCCTTGCAGCGTTCGCAACTGCAAAAACTACTGCGCGTAATGGAGAAAACATGGTGACTCTTCAAGGCTACCGAAATCCCAAACTATGTGGATGCAAATTTGGCGCATCAGTTTTTTGAGGTAATAAAGGCTGCTTACGGTCCGAAATGCCATTCCACGTACCCTGTGCGTACAAAGGATGGGATCAAAGATAGGAAGGACATCCTTTCTCGCTGTGCGGAGCACCTCCAGGAACTGCTAAATCAGGACAATCCTGTGGATCAATCCATAACTGATCAGCTACCGCAACTTCCCATCATATCAGAACTTGATACTATTCCTTCCATAGACGAAATGTCAGCTGCAGCAAATAACTTAAAAAACAATACAGCCCCTGGCCCTGATGGCATACCTGCTGAAATATTCAAATGCGGGGGCAATCTGTTGCTACAGCGACTCCACTCCTTCAATAGCAATGCGTGGGCATCGAATATTCTTCCCACACAATGGAAAGATGCTAATACAGTATAATAATGATCTACAAGAAGAAAGGTGACAGGGCTATCTGTGGCAACAGCCGTGGCATTTCCCTTCTCTCTGTCGCAGGTAAATTGCTTGCCCGTGTAATGTTGATCCGGCTTCTGACACACAGTACTTTGTTGACACAGTGGATCCGGAATCTCAGTGTGGCTTTCGTCGCAGGCGGAACACCACTGATATGATCTTCCGTTGCAAGGAGAAATGTAGGGAACAACATTGTGACCTTTTTATTGCCTTCATCGACCTTACAAAGGCTTTCGACACCGTCAATCGTGATCTGCTGTGGCAAGTCCTGGGCAAATTTGGATGTCCTCCACATTTTCTTAGCATCTTAAGGAATTCCATACTGATTTGAGTACCCGCGTCGTGCAGGGAGGAGAAATGTTGAAGAGTTTTGGTGTTAACACAGGAGTTAAACAGGCTGTGTCCTAGCACCTGTTATTTTCAACGTCTTCCTTGTGGCATTGACTCTCGTCTTTCGTCAAAACATGTCTGCAGCAGATGGCGTTCGCATCAAGTACAGGCTCGATGGCAGCTTGCTTAATATCCGCCGTTTGCAAGCAGTGACGAAAGTAACAAACGACACCATCTTCGATCTACAATACGCAGACGATGGTGCCCTGCCTAGCCACACACCAGACGGCCTGCAGCGAAAGCTGGATGCAATCTCTTCTGCGTACTCTCGCGCAGAACTGGTCGTTAACTCTAAAAAATGGAAAGTCCTTTACCTTCCCTCAGATTCGTCGCTGCCCCCAACTTTTTGCATCAGCAGGGATGAACTTGGCCTCACTGAACAGTTCACGTACTTGGGGAGTATCATTACCTCCACATGTGATCTCACTGCGGAGATTCAACATCGTGTTAACCCAGCGTCCGCTTCCTTCGAGAGGCTGTCCAAGCGAATTTTTACGAACTGTGACCTTTCCACACGCACCAAGATGGCCGTTTACAACGCAATCTGCGTCTCGACACAGCTCTATGCATGTGAGGGATGGACACCGTATCGTCGTCACATCAGAGCCCTCGAGGCCTTTCACATTCGGTGTCTCCAAACTACCCTGCACGTGCACTGGTGGGACAAAATACCTCATGTTGAGATTCGCTGCAGATCAGGCATAACATCCCTCGAGACGATACTACTCAGAAGACAACTGAGGTGGCTTGGCCATGTGATAAGGATGCCTAGAAACAGAGTTCCCCGCCGTCTACTTTAACGTGAACTCTCCTGCGGCCGACTTTCGGTGGGGGGTCAAAAGAAGCGTTTTAAGGATCACATTAAGTCGTCCTAAGTAAATGCGGGATCCCTTTCGACAGACTTGAGGAATTGGCCGGGGATCGAGAAGAATGGCGTGCAGTTTACGTCAAGGGGCTGGCAACATTTGAACAGCAACACAATGATGTGGCAGTAGCAAAGCGTGCACGCAGACACCAACAGTGCAACCAACTACCTCCAACGACAACGTGGAAGGGATCCGCCTGTACAGTATGTGGCCGTGTTTGCGCCTCAGCCTTTGGACTAAGGAGCCACATGCGCGGACACAAGGAAACGCGTTTAGCAGCTTCATCGTCGGACCGACGGACAACTAAGAGAGAGGACCTGTATGCTTCGAAAACAACATGGATCTCTAACAGGCAGCCAATAAGGGCAACCGCGAATAAGAGCTACAGGTGTAATTTTGGAATTTTTCGTGTCTTTCTATACAGTACGTATCTCTGTGTTTTTTGGGAGTTGTGTTTGGTTTTGAATTAATATAATTTTTTCGAAATACGACAAGCTCAGTTTTCCGGGTCAGATGAGCTTCAGAATAATTGTTGAGTTGTTGAAAAACGCGTCTGTGCTCCTAAAACGTTTTATTAAGATTTAGTTATAGTGGAAACACTGGGAGCAATATATTTGTCCGATTAAGGCTATTTTAGCAACGGTGTTAGATTTTCCTTCATACCTGAATGTGGTTAAGGTTGCGAAATTTTGGTTGAAGAAAGTCACCAACGTCTGCAAAGGTCACAAAATATTTCTAGACAAGATGTGTCACACCTAGAGATGGAAGTCACCTGTCACGTAAGCATTGGGGACGTCTTTCAGATGTGTGAGAAAGACATAACGCAATGAGGATATTTTAATATCTACTGGAGTAGATGTATCTCTTACTACATTTTTATCACACTACAAAGCCCTGATCTGATATGCATTGGGCTTGCTACGACACCGTTTATGAGCTGTAAAGTGTAAAAAAATAGAAGGAACAGTTAAGATAATGATTAAATTATATCTATTTTGCGTCAGCATCGATCTTGATTAATATGTGTTGCTCAGGCGACCACAGTTGGCGGCAGCTCAAACCCTGAATTTTCCTCCCTACCGGGGATGTTCAAGTAAACGCGTTTGTCCAAAGAGTACCGTGCTGATTCAATCGGTAACCGTGGATCGATCACGCAACCTTATCAACCCACTCCAACTCGATGAATTTACCAAAACACATATTCAGCTTAAACATGGCTGGTGACGAAATATGAGCTGGCGAGTTTCACTTGTAGACTTTCCTGCATAATTTCTGACATTGCATGGATTCTCCAAAAAATCAGATTTGCTGGAAATACTCATGATGCATGAAAAACAACGTTTTTTTTCGAATCCGTTTAAGTATATTTTTGACAAAAGGAAAATTTAAACGGCGGTTGGATATTGTAAATAAACCAAAACCTCAGTTAAAATCAACCAAAATTCACAAACGATTGACAAAAAAGCGACATGAAAAACACTGAGGAATAAGCCAAAATGAAAGAGCTGCATAAACGAAAGCAGTTAAACACATACACTTGTACTCAACACTTGCAATGTAAAACAATATAATCGAAGCGTATAAGCAAAAGCGATTATACGCGACAACTGGAAGTGCTGTAATATTTGTGCTTTAGGCAGCCAGTGTTGCTTCATGAGTCAAGTTCCTTTGACTAAAAAGAAAAAAAAGACGCTAATTTCATACTAGAAACACATCATTTAATGGTAAACCTTTACCTAAACAAAGCAATCCCAATGCGCTGGCGACTGGAAATCTTCAGCGTGGGTGTAATATAACACTGTTTATGGAAAGAAATCCTTTCTCAGCACAGGATCAGACACTGTGATCTTACAGAGTATATATTTCGCCTACAAAATAGGCATAGTCAGCTATGCGAAATGCATGAAGTATGAATAGAATAAAATAAAACCCACAAACGGTAAAGTTACCAATTAAGAAAAACTAAATGAAAAATTGCAACCACCACTGCCTACTTTACATTGGAAAAGAAAAGGTCACAGCAGAAACAACTAACCAAAACAAACTAGCAAGTTTACAGTGACGTAACAAACAAAATAACAGTCCAGTAGGTTACACAGGATGCGTAAGTGGTGTAGGCTAACGTGCTTGCAAGAATTCAATGACACAGTCACGCGGTGGGTCTACGGATGGTCGCGACTGGTCATGGGCCATAAAGAAGCCGAAGTAACGGATGTAAAACTATCCCAAAACCTTCCGTTGCATAGCAAGACTGCGTTAAAGCCATACAAAATATGACAACAATTAGCTAAATCAATGAGCAACAACGACAAAAAACAAGCAAAGCAACAAATGGCACGTCCTCCCAGCCGCCAGGGCACGTTCAGGAGGACTCAACGCAGAAGGAAACCATGAAGCTGAACACTGACGCTTTGCGAAGTGTCCTGATAACGATGTAGTGGTTAGACAGTCCTCGGAGCGTTTCGCTGGGTCGTAGCCATTCGTAGCACGCGCTTACCAGTCGTACACCCAACCTGAAACACAGGAAAACTACTGGCAGTATTTATGTAAAAAAATAATGCTGCACAGCAGTCAACTATAGCATTCCAGAAAAGGAAAAAGAATAAATAAACGGAACACGCGAAAACAAGAGAGAAACAGATAAACAAGACAGCACAAAATGACAAAGTAAAGTCAAAAGGCAATTAAAACCGAAGACAAATAGAAATGAAACAAAAAAGGAAAATAACATTAAGCGGGAACCTCCGTAATTAGGACAAATTAAAATTTAGGAATAACATAATAAACGGAAGAACAGCATGAAAAAAAGCAAACGAATAAAACAAAGCTACCAAAGTGAAAGGGTCCAAAAAAACAGTAAACAAACTTTAAAATCAAGCTAGGGGAATAACACCGAGAACCAGTCAGGCAAAACGAATCGAAAGTATGTAAAAGCAAAACTGGTTAAGAAATAAAACTCGAAATCACCTGATGTCCGGAAAGATCATTCTGTCCAAGTTGATTAAAGCTTTTATCCGATGCATCCATTTATCTTCACACCAGTCAAGGTTTTCGCACGGAGGTTGTTCCACGAATGTCACCATATAGCAATTGGGTAAGAGAGGCAGATTCTCACTTATGGCCAAGTACTTCATGGTGTAATGTTTAATCAAAGCACCTTCCTCTTTTCCTGTGGATTTATCCCAGTTGTTCCGATGAGCGGTCCATCTAACGGAAAACTTATTTTTAGTTTGTCCCACATATTGTTCTTTACAAAGCAAACAAGTGGCGACGTAGATCCCATAGTTTGCATAAGACAGACGTTGGGTCAGCTTGATTCTTCCTGTCGGAGTGCAGAGATAATCTTCCTTTTCAACTATGCTGTGATGTTTGCCATACTTGCCACATAAAGCACAATGCCCGCAGGGCGAAGAAGAACAACCTTCAGGGGCTGCATGCTGGTCATGGGCAATTCTCTTATAGTTAGTTAAGTAGTCCCACAACTGTTGCCGTCTATTGTTACTATTTGCCTTTGATCTGTGGTAGATCTTTGAAACATCAGAACGAAAAAGGATTTCGGCCCAGTGACTTCTAACAAAATAAAAGAGTTACTTTTCGTTTAACTGCAGCATTGCATTTTTTGCGTGTCTTTTACATTTCACCAGTTTAGTAGAAGACAACTGTAGTGGCTATGTGAAAGCCACTACATGCAAGCAAGGAAGTCCAAAGGGAAAAACACCAAGGGAAAACACCGGTCAAAAGTCGAAACTTAAAAAGGCCTAGCCACGTTGCCACTAGGGAGAGCCCTCTTTGGCCGAAACATCTGGCGAGGTGACATCACCAACAACGTCCTGAATTGCCCAATGAATCCAGTCAGTGGTTCAAGACTCCATGCAAGCGGTTCAACAAGACAACCGGCACGTTCCGCTTCACTGGCACGCGATGCAGGACACCTTCAAGAGAAGACCCTACTGGGGGCAACATCAACCATGGGTCAAATTGAGAAGGGGGCAGGATGGTCGGCATGTTTATCCAAGATGAGATCGGCGCGGCGGGCATCAAAAGGCCCGTGGGACGTCGGGGATCAAAAAGCTTGGAGCAAGCATGTACTTCGGACCGGGCTGAATCCTGTGACATCATCAACAACTTCCTGAATTGCCCCATCAATCAATCAAGACTCCATGCAAGCGGTTCGACAAGACAACCGGGACGTTCTGCTTCACAACGTAATTTGCGCAACGACATCAGTAGTGCAAGTTCAGTATCAGCCTTACGTCTTACAGCAATATTTTGCGTTTTATGGTTTTGGTGATTAACTTTGAGCATTTTTTGTTATAACCACATTTTCGTTGCTGCCACACGAACTTGATTTGATTTTATTGCGATGAATTCAATTTGATTTGTTCGCGACGATCGGCGGCCACGTTTGATGTTATGGACGAATTCGCACCTAGACTGTAACCACCAGTGCGACAGCGTGGAGGCTGCCTTTGATGTGTCCGCGACTTTCGCGACAATTTGAAGCAACAGTGGCCAACCGTTCGGTAACAGGCGGATTTTATTCTGGCCTGACCAGCCTGTAACAAAAGTTTTAAGCTTTCTTTTCTTCTAAGTCTCACCATTGTATAAAAACTTAAACCTTCTTAAAATTAATGATATACTGTATACATTCTTGAATTAGGCAAGTTCATGCATAATTTGCACTGAAGTAGAATACCTGTTAATTTCGATCATTTGTTTACTTCTGTAAATCAGGCCCACTCCCATGCAACCCGTGCTGCCACACGAGGTGGATACATTTGGCAACTGGCTTCGACAGTCAAAGGCAAAAGATCTCTAAAACACCTTGGCCCAAAAATCTGGGACTCCATTGATCCTTCTTTATATGATATTTCACCACCTGCCTTCAAAAGGCAGTTAAAAGACAAACTGGTTAATGAATATAGTGATTGATTATCCTATGCGATATTATGAAACTACGCTAAGGTTAGGGCTGTACACCTGGGATTTTCCGATCTCTGCCTGTTTGTAATGTACCATTGATATTAGCTAAACAGGTATATACTGTGAGTGCAACATTAGTATTAGATTCTAGTGTGTTTTTGCGTGTATGAATTGACTGTTTATTGCTGTTTCGTTTTCCGTTGTATTTGTTGCCGTTTTCTCTTTTTTTGCTGCCGCGGTCTCTTTCTTTTGCAGGGAAAATGCGCCAAGAAGGTTGTTCTACATCACATGCAGCAGGCCGGCGCCTTGGAGTTTCTTCACCATCATGAAATGCTTCTGCACAACTTGTGAAGCTTTGTACACCACAGTGCGCATGGCTCCTCAAGCGGCTGGCTTTTGCAGAAGTGGGAGAATTGAC
>Ga0210059_1010572_pt1 | contig 14216 bp, 10 predicted proteins | sample Ectturendosymbi2_FD_188042 | JGI IMG/M metagenome (GOLD analysis project Ga0210059, IMG submission 188042) | Ecteinascidia turbinata endosymbiont from Florida, USA - Sample 2 (SPAdes) (version 2) | ecosystem: Host-associated > Tunicates > Ascidians > Unclassified | place: Key West, Florida... | reverse complement strand
CCACCGAGAGAGACCGGTTGCGTCCCAGCACCCCCTGCGCAACTGTGTTGATCATCTAGCAGCTCCTTCCCACATATACGCACCACCACGAGTTGAAACTGGACAGTAACAAAGCTAATCTAACTGCTGAGGTGCATCGACTCGACAACCTTCCGGTTCCTTCAATGCCCTGGCGTCCTTGCACTGATTTGTGATTTTTTCTAGCTGAATATTAATTATCGCCAAATAAAATCAACTCAACTCAACTTTACAATTAAATGAGAGGAAAGTTACTAGGAAGTGTTCCACTGTTTCATGTGCACTGCAATCTTGAAACAGCCCTTCAGCGTGCAGGTTTAGTTGGTGAAAATCGCTAATTAATTGGCAAAGTCTTGTTCATAGACGCAGAAGGAAAGGAGAAACCAGTATCTGTGGATTACCATGACCAATTTTGTTTTCTTTCCGCTGGTTTTCCAACAATACCTTTTATTCCACATATGATAGCAATAACTACTTCAATCTAATTATCTTCCTGTTGGCTTGAGCTCCTTATAATTCAGATGTGTTTTTGAATATTAAACCATAAATCGAATGGATGGAATGGTCCCTGTCGCAATATTGCAGGGTGATTTGCTTCGACGCTTCCTCTGGTACCTTTGAGTTGGTGGCGGAACGGGTACAGAAACATTTGAGGCATCGGTCAAGTAAGCCAAGGCTAACAGACCCTTCAATTGAATTGTCCTTTCTACTTTCCAATAAGGTTTCCATTTTCAAAGCGCTATAATATCGGTATACTGTAGTGCATGGTCAGGGTTAATCACCACAAACAGACAGAACATTGAAGACTTCCCTTTCAAGAATAGGGTTAACAAGTAGTAATAGAGTGATATTGGCATGTGATCTCTGCATTACATTAGCGTTTTGTGGTTTTGATGCTACGTTGTTTTATGGTTAGGGTGTTACAGTTAAGAGTTCATGGTTAGGTTTTCAGGGTCAGGTTTTAGTGTTAGAATTCTGGCTATCATTTTTTTCGTAATGTAGGTGGCGTTATGCCAGGTTACACAGATTAGTTATTATTCTCTGATCGTCTGAAATTCGCATTATTGCGTTTTGTTGATTTTAGTTGAATTCATTGCTTGTTGAACCAAAAGGTTAAATTTCTTCATCAATCAAGTTCATGGGCAACGATACCGTAAAATCCTTAACATAATCGCTAGTAATGCCCTGATTCGCATGACCATGGTCGATGATGTAACTGCTTGTCTTGTGTAGCGGCAGTCGGCTACCTAGCAACTGCCTAAAATATTCTGGTGATTCAGATGAATCATCCATTTGAAAGTGCCAAGCGTATCGTCAACTAATATTCAGTAAGCTGTTGGTAGCTATGGTAAATTGGTATCTAGAATATATATATATTGATATATACAAATGTGACACTTTGGACCTACAGTATTAAGATCAGTTAAACGAGAAAATCTACTCTGCAGCAAAGAACTGCAATTAGTCTTATCAGTCTTATAAACTCTAAACAACAAGACACGCTCGCACAGCTTCGAGGCAAAAACCAACCGCACTCTTTTGATCTCAGACGAACGTCACATACAACTCACGATACATTACGTTTCCTAATTAGTATGACAGGCAGTCGTTTCCACAGCCACGCGTGATTGCGGCGTGCCCACTTCTGTGCATTTGGTTCACAAGACAATATTCGTCTGTAATGTGATTTTTTTGAAGAGATACCAGTTCGATTTGGTAGTTGTGTTCGGCGGATGTTAAGGAGACGTGCGGTCGTGTTTTGGTGCTCTTGCGAGCTGCAGGCTTTGATCCAGAGGGTTTATTTGGCGTTTACGTACATATTCGTCTTGTGCCTTTTCATCGTTCAGCACAAAATTCACGGGTCTATAGCTATTGCAGTTATAGCTAGTTAGCATTCCATCATAGAACATAACCGTACTTCACAGAATGTTGAAAGGTGTACTTACCACATTCCACTGGGTTATTCGAAAAAAACACTACAGTTTATGCAACCTCCAGAAAATCCCAAAGCGCAAAAATAAAGGCTTCCAATACTATGACAGTAGGTTTGTCACAGTGCTGCAGACAACACGACTGGAGTTTGCAGGATGCTTCCGAGAAAACACGCAATACACCGATGTTTACAAAAACGCATCGATGCACATTTTGCCAGCCTTTGTAAAAGAGCAGGCTCATAAAATATGGCAAAATTCTGTCAAAGTCACGACCCTAGGTTCTATATGCAGTGTTCCAAATGTAAGCAATACCGATATAGCTTCTATATTGCTGCCAAACACTGAAGTAGTACATCCCCAAGCAGATGGCATGAACGTCCTATTCAGAAAAAGTATGAAATTTTAAACTTTTCCCGAGGGTTGTAAAATACATGAGTACAAGAAAGCTTGTTGTTATCGACCTTTCGTTTCTTGTGGAAGTTCCTTCATTTTCAAGCAAGAAGATAAAAACTTACGCATTTGCAAGCCCATTTCTATTTCTGGTGCTTCTTGCTAATGGATTAAACCAGGTTCTGGTGAACAAAGAGATTAATAAGTCAACCAAAATTTTTCCAATTTACTACAGGCGTTGCTGGAGGTAAAAGTGAATTTCCGATTGAACTAGACAGTGCAAAACCCACTTTCTGTTTGAAGTGGAAGTTCAAAACTTTGCAAAGAACGTGCAGGTCGATTTATGGAAAATTCCTTGTAAGCTTACGCAATTCGCTCTTTCATGAACACTTACTGGAAACGCAGAAAGAAATGTATCCAATGATACAGCCTTCGGGGAGCAATACCTACTAAAATCCTAAAAATTATGACAGAATTGGTTGTGCCGCGTTTGACGCGATGACTGTTGCTGCATTTAATGTTTTTTTGCGGCCTGTTAAGTGGTGGCTGTGTTGGGTTTTAACTACTGACAATTTTGGCGGGAATGAACAAATTGTTTGGGTTTGAGTATATGCACGTAGTACAGTGGTTTAACAATGTTTTGGCGCATGTGCGCACTATGCACTATTCGCTAGCAACGTTCACTCGATGACGCCAACTGGTGTGAGCGAGAAGTTCCTTTGTTCAGCACAGGGGTTCCCAACCTCTCTCTGACCATGTACCCCTTCAGCATTTCGAAAGACAAGCATGTACCCCTTTAGCATTTCGACAGATGAACGTGCAGCCGTAAAATTTTATTATGACAAAATATTTTAGCATGATTAATCATAGATATATTCACCAATAGGCATATAGCGGCTTTTGAGAATAATATTCACTAATATATGTATAAATAATTGGAAATAAAAGACATGTAAACATACGTTTCGCTTCTATTGCTAACCGCAAATGTTCCCCTTCGGACAGGCAAATGTACTAGGGGCACATGTACCCCAGGTTGGGAACCTCTGGCTTAGTAGATTATAGCTTGATTGTGAATAATAGCTTGGTGCCTGTGGTGCTTGTCGCAAATCTGGATCTTTTGTTGCAATAATTTACGATCTCTTTCTTTTGCAGGCATACCTGGATCGTGTGATGAAAACTTTACCTAATGCTATCCAGGCAACCATACTGATCACTTTAGCATATGCTTTATCTCAGTACGCCAAAGACGAGGTATGTTCAGCTTAAATGTAACGCATAATTCGCCACTAACAGAAACGAAACTTTTGCATAAACATTGAGATTAGCTGCAATTGTTAAAAAAGTTATAATTTTCGTAACACAGCATTATGGGCTGAGATGCTGGTGCGTAAAAGTGGTTGTTTGCAAACGGTGCAAATCCCATCAAGTAGGCCTGTGTCGGTAAAAAATAGCAATGAATATTGGAAATACTCGCAAGACTTAACACGTTTGCCACTTGATTTTCAAACCAGTTGCTTCATTGCCACATACGTAAACAACAACATGAAAACCTCCATAAAGAACTTCTGTGATTCAGTGAAAAACTTTTGCCACTGATTTAAACTATTGAGTATGCCTGTTAGCGTGTGTGTGCCTCTAGTTTCTCTTGATAAACATTTTTATCGAGGTTCCAGTGCCCCTCGGGATTCCTTATGAGAAATGGTAGTTTTCTTGAGTGCCAATCTTTCTTCAACTCTCATGTCATATGATTGGTTATTGAAAACCGACCTGAAATTATTCATTTCAATCGTCGTGCAATGCATAACTTTTTTGTTTCGAAGTCAATATCTTTAAAATTCACAAACATTCGAAATGTTAAAATCCACAGGACCAGATGAGTGTTGTACGTGGAATACTACTGAATAGGGAATAACTCTCACCATACATTTGGTAATTTAAGTTCTTTATAATAACCACAGTGCATACGATGAAATTAAATCGCTCTAACAAACCTCATGTGACGAAAATTGCTGAACAAATTACTGAACGCACTTGATGACCCAAACTTCTGTAGCAATGATTACCTAACATTTGTTTGAAAATGTATGATTGAATAAAACTTTAATTAGCGGAATGGTTCTACAAACGCTTTGATATAAAGAGAAGAAATGCATAAAATTAAATATGCAAAAATTTCCTTTTTATTGAAATCAGCAATTTAAACATCCATTCAGGCAGAAAACCCTTTTTCTTTTTCTGAATACACAGCCACATGCTGTTGCGGCTCATAGCTGTTGCGCTAATTTTCCCAATAACTTTATCTAGTTTGATGCCTGCAATTATCTGTACAGAGGAAAAGTATCTCTAATGTTTCAGTCCCAAACTGCATCTTCACAAAAGCACTCAACTGCATCCATAACTCCAGCGTTTCCACGCAAAGTTGAGACGAATGCAACTTTGATGCAAACTAAACCGATGACTCTTCGTCAGTTTACCCTTTTCACGTTAAAATCAGGTGTTTCTTGGTGACGTTTCCGAAGAGCTGTTTGTTGAAGCGGAAGTACACGACATGCAGAAAAATTTCAAGCAGGAGCTGAACGAACTTGGCAGAAAGTTTTCAGAACGCAACGAGACACTGAGGCACCCGTACACCTATCTGCTGCCCGAGAAAATACCCATGGAAATCAACATATAAGGCTTGAGGTGTGACATTGCCTGGAGAAAGCTTTCAACACGAAAGATGTAAAAATGTAATCACGTTACCGGAAACTTCAACCGCGTACATCAAATATGAAATTTAGGCTACTGTAAGTTGGTATGATCGGTGCAAATTCTTATTGCGTTCCTTCTATCATGTGTTCTCGTATGGTCTGTCTTTTGCCATGTAAGCCTTAAAGAGTAGTTCGCTCATCTCTGCTGCAACAAGAGTGTGTGGCGGATGTTTATGTGGTTGGGCTGGTTGTGGTTGATTTTATTGTGAAAACCTGACAGTTGGTGTGGCAACCTGCTAAACGCCATCACCAGCCGCTGTATCTGATCGTGCGTTTGAACGAACATAGCAGTGGCTCGATATTGTTTTGTGATAAATCACGTTACGCTGTGTCTCCATTTGTTTCGCGTTCACGTGGATTGGTGAGCGTGGTTTAGATCTGTATGTCATCATCAATGAAAGCAATCCAAGGTAACAGCTTCAGTGCAGTTAATTCGTGTGGATACGAATTTGAAGAATCAAATGACAAGATCAATAAAGCGCTTTCTGTTGGCCTATCACCCATGTCTTGTTCGATTTGGCGTACCAAGTTATTGAAAACTATTCGGTAATCACGTTAACACATGCACGTTTTTGCAAATGTTCATTTTGTTTCGGTATTCTTTACACACTGCTCACTCAATACCACCTGTATTGAGTAGTCCATGTATTTTAGATGAATCTTTTTTAGTAACCATGGAATGTTGAGCTTGAGTACCAATAAAATAATCAACAATAAAACAGTAACATAATAAATAATTGCTTTCATTAGGCTGCTCAGCGATAAGAATGGTTGCTGAAATGTCTGAAAATACTTTTGGAAATTTACTGAAAACCAAAGCATTGCTATTTTAACTGAGGTCTGAAAAATTGCTTGAAATGTTTGCAAAATCTTTCGATACAAAAATAGGAAAAGTTCTTTTCCACAGTGTCAAATGTTGCCTACAACATCAGTAGTTTTCAGCACAGAATTCATCAAAAACATCTCAGATTTGGACAAAAGTTCAAAGTGCGTTTCCATAGACCACAAGCGTTTGGAAACAATATTATAAACCTGGTAATATTCACTAATTGCTTTAGCAAAATTTATGTAGCAATTTTCACTTGCTGAAGTGTTTTTGCAGTGATATTGCCAGAGAAAAGGTGTCATACGACATAGTAATTTCTTTCAGTTTTAATTAATCATTGCAAGTGGTCTGTGAGCTCCTAAAAACGGTGGTGCTGCGAATGACAGCGCGCGGTGGAAAACATTTTCTAGGATAGTAAATGGCCGACACGCTTCAGCGTTATAAATGCACACATCCGTGCAGATTTGCGTATATCTGTCCGACTTACCTAAATCTGCACGGTTGTGTACAGATTTACATAAATCGGACAGATCTGCGTAAAATCTGCACACATTTAGCTAAATCTGCCCCATTTAGCTAAATGAGCGCGGATTTAGCAGTTTTTGTGCTAAATCTGTCCGATATAATTTTTTTACCAACGGCGCCCCATACCAAATCCACTTCAATCCCAACATAAAGCTGAAAATCCGGCGGATTTTAATCCAATTCCAAATGTCTGGTAACCGCCTCCGCACGGGTGTCGGACGTTTGTGCCCCTGCCTACAGAAATGGGATATGGCTCCTTTTACGGCTTGTGAGTGTATCGCAGAAGAACAGACCAATGACCATGTTGTCCTTCACAGTCAAATCCATCGAACTCCCCATGGAGTGCATGTCCTAATGGTTCTGGATGATGAGACAATCGAATGACTGCTCAACACCTGCCCCGTGATCTTGTGCGGCCTAGCAGTGGGTCTAAAGAACTGCTCAGACGATGAAGAAGAAATGTTTAGCATAAACTGCAAACGTTTCGAAATCAAATACTGTACGTCCGTTTTGTATAAAAACGCTATTGAGCGCCATGTATCGCTCTCTAGAAACGCTTTAAGATTTTTTGAATTGATTTTGGAAGATTGGAAAGTGTGAAAAATACGTTATGTGGATGTGGACACTGGTGTCAACTCAAATGACAAAATGGTGCAGTCAGCCGTTAAAGAGGAGTTCGAGAAATGGTACCAGTCCAGTGGCGTAAGTGACGGGAGACAGGGGTGCGCGCCGCCCCGCCCCCTCTGGAAAGCTAAATGTAAAAAATGGGCCTCCCTCAGGCATTTCATGAACTGCAGAATATGAAATGCTTCTACAAGTTTTGGAACCCGGTGGCCATGAGATTTTAAATACTGAAATACTGCTGTGTTTAGCAACCCAACAGTCATCAAATCAGTCCCGTCGCCACGGGGGCCTTTGGTGGGCTTAGCCCCTAAACAAAGCTCCAAGCCCCCCCAAATTGAAACGTGAAACACTCTGAATCAGTGGAATTTTTGTCAATTTTTACATTGACAAGCCCCCTGCAGAACCGCAAAGCCCCCTTATTGAAAGCTTTTTGGCGACGGTTCTGCATCAAACTAATCCTAAATTCAAGGTTGTTGCAGCGGTGTGCAGTCCACAATGCACGATCGTGAACGTGCACACTATGTGTGATGTAATAATCGCTCATAGTTGTGGAAAGTTGCCGCATATTTGCGGCCATTATACTTCTACTTGCTGTGGGCTGTGCGGTGCAGTTGTGAATAAGTTTATGTCTGAAAGCTGTCGTGTACTTTTGCTTTAGATTGGACAATGACCTTGAGATTAGAATAAAGAGAAGGTCATGTAGTGACACTACAACTTTATTTTTTGTTTTGCAAAGTCAATTTAACAAAGCTGTCTGCATATCACCTGTGTAAGTTGAAGCAGTGGTATTGATTTTAGTATTTGGGCTGTAGGTGATAACTTTGTTTTCTGGCCATCCCAGCGTGTGCAGCGGCTCTGCGCATTGCACTTTACACCACTTTGAAGTGAAGTATGCGAATAAGTGATACAAATCTGCAGATTGAAACAGATTTAAGCGTTCAAGCCAGTGGTTCCCATAGTATGGGTTGCGAACCAAACAAGGGTTGCGATTTCTCCAATGGTTTGAAAATTGGTTGCGCCGAGGCGATCAAAACCTAAACCTGAGTTGTATTTTTCAAACTTGTCGGCTTGTCTGTTTCTAGCGTAGTATAGATGCTTGAGACAAAAGTACAATGCTGACATTTGGAACGAACTTAGCAACCTGCTGCCAAAAATCATCAGCACAATCAACATTTTTGTCATGTTAACATACTCTGTTTAAGGCTTGGGCCGCGAGATATTCACCAAACTCAGATTTCAGTCTCGCTCGAAACAGTTTTGGAACCGATGGCTAATTTGTCAGGAGTCGTCTGATAAACATACCACATCCGGACACATTATCATATCTCAACTTTCTCTGAGTATTGCGAACGCTCTACATGGCAGTTTGGCACTAACGTTAACAATAAAAAATTTTGATGTGTATCCCATCTCTATATTTGTCATGTTTGTAATGTTGATTTTGCAGTACAGATTGCAGTTTTGACAACGAAATACGAATATGTGCAACATAATATACGAAGTACTGTAGGAGTAATAAAGAAATCTGGTGCTCAAAAACGTAGAAAGTACAACAGCTACTTCAAAGTTCTTTTGCAAAGTCCAGAAAGCCGATATAATTTTTTGCTGCTTCCATCACCCCTACTAACAACAATTTAGCTGAAACAGGTCAGTCTGTAATGTTTTAATAGTAATTATCCAACTTCAAAGACAAAGTTTTCTTGCCTTTGATGGTGCAAATTTATTGAATATTTCGTCAAAAAACTGATTAAATTTTGATACCTGAATTTTGACAATCATGTCCACGGCGATGTTCAGTTTGCAAGTCAACTGAAATAAAAAACACATGCAGCAGTAACTGAATAGTTCACATTTATGTCTAGTATACTCAGCGCCATTGCACAGTTTCAATTAATATCTTGAAAAAGTAGTCAGTGTTTTGTGATTACTCTTTCACTCCGCTATGTTGAAGGTATGCGCAAGCAAAATACGTAATTAAATTGATTTCATAATTAATGCCAACCGTGAAATCGTGATTTAATTTAAACGAAAAGGAATGGTTGTCCGCCTCAAGCTAGAAATATCTCGCAAAAACATTTGTTACCTTCAAACAATTTACATGCCTTTGTACGCCAGTGAGCATCTCCATCCGACATTTTAGCCATTTACTTCAGAACCTGATGTTATATTGTCTTCATTTCTTCCCACTGCCGGATTACTATTTGATGATAAGTAAAAGTAGTTATAGCTGGTGCGCTGTTTCGGTGTTTGGCATCCCCTGTGTTCATGGGTGTCCGCAAGGGGTGCAAAATGGTAAGTTGCCGCCACCTGGAAATTGGGACTAAGAACCAAAAATTTCTAGAAAACCTGAAGTTAGCAGGTACTGGCTGAATTCTTGCAATAAAAGTTTTATTTTCCGACATAACACTCACAATGAGCAAGAGCCGGGTTCACTGTTGTGGTGTCATGCACTTTTGAGCTTGCGGATTATTCATGTCAGCACTTCAAGTTAGCCAGTAGCCGTTTGCCGCATGCGACTGTTGAAAGATGACGTCTGTGTCAGGTAATGCAGGCAGACAATGACTGCTGAGAGCAGTAAGTCACGTACTTTTATACCAGGCGAAAAGAAACGTTGCTGCAAAGGAAACGCATTCTTGGGACTATTGCCTTAACATGGGGGTCCTTTTCTTTGTGGCGTAGACAGGGTAAAGCGTTATGTGAACGTCCATCTGCATTGCATCGTCAGCAGCATGAAATGGACAAGCGAAATGTCGACTTTGCCTACCCGTGGAAAATTTTTTGCGGACGGTTTGTGCTTATAATTTAACAACTGCTTTGTACTGCTTTATAAATAACCATTTTTGTTTTATTCGAACACCCTTTTGTGCGACCTCTCGGTTAGCTCATCGTTGAATGTGCGATTCACCACAAACGGGGAGTGCGCGAAGACTTACGCCCATATATATGTGGCGCGAAGAAGCGAAGGCCTAAACCCATATTTATGTAATGTATGTGAATTTTTGCGAACGAATTATTGCAGTCCCAAACGGTGGCTAATGGACTCCCTTCATTAACACTTGCTTTCCCCTGGCTCAAACCCCTCGTTGCGACACTTGGTAACACTGTGGAAGAACTTTCATAAAGGAGTTGGGTGACAGAGGTGAAGCATCATGGAAAACGTTAATCTGTAATATAAGGTAACTTTGGTACACGAAAAGCGGAAGTGCTAAATAGCCTTATAATAAATACTACGACCAAAGCAAACGATACAACTGACATCTTGCAAACGTTTCGATAACAACTGTTATCATCTTCTGTGCATAGCAATAGGGCTATTGCTATGCACAGCTATTGCTATGCACAGAAGATCATAACAGTTGTTATCGAAAAGTTTGCAAGATGTCAGTTGTATCGTTTGCTTTGGCCGTAGTATTTATTATAAGGTAACTTATGGTACAGAATGACGTTTCATTGCGAGCACATGCTAATTGACAAATCAGAGGAGGCTTCAATCTGTCGAATTTAAAAAAGGGGGCGGATGAGCCTGCTCATCTTAGACAGGTGAGCTTGCTCATCTTGAGAAAAGTTTCCTACAGCCTCTATATTTCAGGTTTAGTGATCGCCGCGGGGCCTCTTTCTAGTACTCCAGCAAGCAGGTCACTTGCACATGACCTTTCCTACGCAAATGTTCCCGGAGCAACGCCTTCACGTGGTGCCCCTGTTTTTGAACAAAAGTTGCTACGGGGCGCGTCCGAGTACTCAGCGGTATGACTGAAGAGCTACTTGGGGTTGGCACGACCCTCAGCTTTGGTTGGCGGCTTGCCTATGAGAAGGACACTCTACTTTAAAACATGCGCTTGCCTCTTGGCGAATCAGGCGTATCAGGATCAAGAATCCCATGAGCTGTGCAGGCAAGGTGGCGACGTGTTGGAACCACGCGAATACGGGCTTCCAAATATGGGAGTTTCTGGAAGGTTCCTACAACCTCTCTGCAGCTCAGTTGCCTTGGGCCCACCAATGCCACTGATCATGCATGCAGGCGTGGCAAGATGGTGGACCAAAGGCTGCGAATCTTTCCTCCACCTTAATCATTAGTTGCACAAGTTCTGCTCAACGAAATTTTTCCCCTTTTATCCCGAAAGACCTGCGGCGAGGATCTAGCAGGTGTCGGGGGTAGGTCTTGGATGAGACTGGGAGCCTCTAGTCTGTTACTCCCACGTAGGCGGCTCATGTCAGATTGTCGCTAGAGCTGGGTACAGGAACAGCAAGCTTATTCGGCAGCTTCCTGGGTGACTGAGCAGCCCTATTTAGAATCCACACTGCTCACATCAACAAGTGGAGGGGGCCTCCCTCCACTTGTTTTTACTCTATTTAGATACAAAACAGGATTATTTTAAAAGAAGGTTGTTGAAAAACATGTGATGCAAACGTCGGAAATCGTAAACTCAGACAAGAATCTTGAAAATTTTAATGACGATTTTGAAGCTTTCAGACAAATCAGACTGTTCACCTCTTAAAAAAGCAATGTCCATGAAATTTTAGTACAATGTCTGAATGAAGCTATCTTTGAAAGGATATCGGACTATGCCAAGCGCGCACGAGGATTTGCATATAACAGGGGTGGGCAATTAACTTGGCTTAGGGGCCACTTTTGGAAGGCCGTTTTTAGGGGACGGCCGTCCTTTTAATGGAAATAAAAGCAATTCACTGACAAGTTAGCCTCAGCACAACGCTAAAGGATATTTCAGATTTAAGGTTTTTTTCTGAATGCTCTCGTGGGCCACTGAAAACGATGTGGCGGGCCACATGTGGCCCGCGAGCCGCTAATTGCCCACCCATGGCATATAACACCGATATAAAGAAGATAAGTAGAATTCAACTTTGTGCTGGTGGTGGTTTTGGAGCTTTTTCTATTTTTTGTAAAAACAAAATATCAATTTTGGGGTAAATTAACTTTTGTAAGGACAGGTTTGCTGATTTTTGGTGTGCTCAATCTTTGTTATGATTCCTACGTTGTTTGCCTGAGCAAGGATTTCGTAAACATTGCTCTAATAAGTTTTGAACTGAAAAAGTAGTTTTTGCCTTGAAGCTAAATCATGAACAGACAACGCTTTAAATGTCAGCTGTTCGATTCAGACGTATCTTCAGTTTTTGTAACGGTAACAGTAAGAATCCAATTTGCATCACTTCGATGCTAAGTTATTAATGTTTCGAACAAACTTTCCAATTTCAACAAATGCGTACAATTTGCAGGAAAATCCGCCATCTGCATTGTGTGCAGAGATAAATTTCTTCCCAAAAACCCCCAATCAAAGTTTCAAGCGATAAGGTGTTTTTAAGTTTTACGAAATTGATGTGACTTGTTAAACTTCACAAAATTGCAAATACCTTGAAACAAGTTCAATCCAGCGTTTATGGCAGAACCCAATCCGGAACCCACGGTCCTTACTTTCTGCCCAATTGTTTCTTGGAAAATATTTGGCAAGGGGTGTTCGTTGTTCACAAGCAGATAACGATTGATACCCCAGCCCATTTCCTTTTGATCTGTTGGTTTTGAACTCCATTGAAACATATCTTTGTTTCGTTTTATTTCAGTTTCACGCTGTTCTTTAAGGGGTTTGAGTGAAATCTTTTGTGGAAGTGTTGCTGCGAAGTAATTTGAACAAAGTTTAGAAAATTAGTATCATGTTTATACAGTAAATCATGAATTGCTACTATGGTTGCTTAGATGAAGAAACATAGCTACAGCCTATATTTTGCTTGCATGGTACTGTAGGTGAAATGCATGCAGTGATGTGCAGAGTGGGGGCGAACGGGGGGACGGCCCCGGGTATCTATGGCAGGGGGGCATCCAAAGAGTGAAACCAAAAAATAGAAATGCTGTAACTAGATGATTCTTCCTATTGTAAGGCTAGTAGCACATGCTGCATGGATTTAATTTTTTGAAACTTATTTTTTCATCAACACTAGTATTACGTATTCAAATGCCAGTAATTCTCGGATTCTTCAATATCAGAGACTCTAGGTGTGCGGTGCATATCCAATCAAACTAATAGTGACGTGACTTTACCCAGATCTTGTGAACAAAGGAAAATGATAAAAATATGATTGAAAGATAATTATTAGGGCAACAAAAAGTCAAAAAAGTCAAAATTTTTCTGCCTTTTTCAACGTTCATGAAACGTCTACAATTTCACGCTGATACTACGAGCGACTCAAAAGTTTTTAGGTCAGTCCAAATGTATCATTAGGTCAAAATTCATCGTTAGGTCAAAATTTATTGCAGCACAACAAACTGTGCATGATGAATATCGCTTCCCAAATCAGTGATGTGCACAAGTACACTTGGTACAGTCGGGGACGTGACGAGGGGTGGCAAGGGGAGCACAATTCCCCGGGCGCCAAATCACTATGGGGTGCCGAATCACTGCGGGGGCGCAGGCAAGTCCCGCCAATGTCACAAGTACTTTCTTCAATACATTGAATTTGCTTCCGAAAGAGTTCAGGTTCGAACATGGGGACGCCAAACTTGCTCCTTGATCCAGGCGCCATCTAACCTCGTTATGCCCCTGGGTACAGTGATTCATTGAGTCAGTGGTCACTCACTGACTTCTGCATGGTTTGAGCTGACTTTTCCGATCAGTGTGAACTTTTACGTTCCTTCGTGTGGAAATGGGTGCAAAACTGTCGATCGATCACCACGTGGTGTTCTATGACGTGCGTCTGAAAAAAACAAGAGGACCTACACGAACTTAGGAGGCCTTACCGAGAAAGCCCTGTTGGACAAGGAGGGAAAGCAACATTGCAAACAGCGTATCGTCCTTGTTCCGAGACATCTTAGAAATGCACAACGGACGCAGAGTGGAGTGGCAGCTGTTCAAAGCGGTTGTAGCTTCATCATTTGCTCGGGTATGTTGGTGTTGGCAGGAATGACTCGGTGTGGCGAATAACACCAAAAAGCATCCCCATGGTGAAACCAAGCAGTGAAAGATGCTAGTCGATCAGGTAAAGTAGTCTACACTCAAGGAAAGTAGACACTCACAAAATGCGTTTTCCAACTCTTTACCTTACTCATGACTTGATTTTAAGATGGACAGTTAACGTGAAAGTCAAGCACAAAATGTTACAATTTGCGAAATTTATTTGCCATGGGTAGAACGTTGCGCT